>ERZ1026800.122-NODE-122-length-73478-cov-5.239029_pt1 | contig 73478 bp, 67 predicted proteins | sample MGYA00520873_ERZ1026800 | MGnify/ENA primary metagenome ERZ1026800 (study PRJEB33270, sample SAMEA104284475) | anaerobic digester metagenome | biome: Anaerobic digester microbiome; feature: mesophilic sludge digester; material: Anaerobic digester biomass | place...
ATTCAACACCTCTTCGACTTCGTCGAAAGAACGTGGACCATCAGCGGCATTGGTTGTCGATCCCGAGGGATAATACTTTCCGGCTATGCTTCCCGCACGAGCCAGGGCTTCGATATCGGCGCCTCTCATCCAGGGTAGTAGCTTGAAAGTGTAGAGCGGCTCGAAGCGTTCTTCCAAAGGAAGTTCTGCTAGGGCTTGATCGACCTCGGCAATGTAGGCCTCAAGAAGGCTCGAACTGGCTATTGGCGGCAAGGTATTAGGCATAAGAAGTACTCTGCCAAATTGACCGGCATGTCCGCGCACCGAGGCTCTAAGGAGAGCTCCTTGACGCAGATGGGCATGAAAATCATCGGGTAATGGTATATAGAATCTATCGATATCTGCTTTGTCTCTAACAATCTCTTTGGCCATGATATCCCCCAGGAGAAACCTAATCGCGCTTGACCTGCTTATCGGCAGCGCATACAGTAAGGCTATGGACAAATATATCATCGAAGGTAGATATCCTATCAAGGGAACACTTACACTTTCCGGAAATAAAAATGCCGCTCTTCCCTGTATTTCAGCATCTGTTCTGGCTAATGGGCCTGTAACCCTCCGAAACATTCCGGCAATTGAAGATGTATCCGTAATGTTCGATGTTTTTCGCTATCTAGGCGGCTTAGTAGAGCAAGTCGATGCTAATAGTTGGTGTTTAGATCCGCGACCTATCTCTAAGTATGAAGTGCCCGAGGAGCTCGCTAAAAAAGTTCGAGCCTCGATTCTATTTGCCGGTCCTCTTGTAGCGCGCTTTGGCAAAGCAATTCTACCTCCTCCGGGCGGGGACACGATAGGGCGTAGGAGAATAGATACACATATTGTTGCACTTCAAGAGCTTGGGGCGCGTATCTCCCTAGAAAACACGCTCACTTTTTCCGCGACCAAACTGGTGGGTGTACCTGTTTTTCTAGACGAAGCATCGGTGACAGGCACGGAGAATGCAATAATGGCTGCGTCTCTTGCTGAGGGAACTACTATTATTATGAATGCAGCTTGTGAGCCGCATGTGCAAGATCTCTGTAGAATGCTCATTCAGATGGGCGCTGAAATCGACGGAGTGGGATCGAACCGTCTCATTATCAAAGGTGCAGAATCCCTAAATGGCACGGATTTTGCCATAAGCGCAGACTATATGGAACTTGGCTCTTTTATTGGTCTTGCGGTAGTAACAGGCGGAGATCTACGAATCGATGGTGTCAATGCAGATGATCTTCCTCCTCTCAAGGTTGGGTTTTCGAAATTGGGCGTCACATGGGATATGAAGGGGAGCACATTGAGGCCAAATAGCACGGTTGCACTTCGTGTTATTCCAGATATAGGTGGCCAGATTCCCAAGATCGACGATTCCCCATGGCCTGGATTTCCTGCTGACTTGACCTCGATTATGACGGTAGTAGCAACACAAGCGGATGGGGTGGTGCTCATACATGAGAAAATGTTCGAATCGCGAATGTTTTTTGTGGATAAATTGATTTCGATGGGTGCGAGGATAGTGCTATGCGATCCGCATAGAGCTATTGTCTATGGGCCCTCGAGGCTTGTGGGCAATGTATTGGTTTCTCCGGATGTGCGAGCTGGAATGGCCATGGTCATAGCTGCCCTCTGCGCCGAAGGAACTAGCATTATCCACAATGTCTACCAGATCGAGCGTGGTTATGAAAATCTCGTCCAGAGACTATCCGCAGTCGGAGCTCATATTAAGCGAGAGTAAGACTGAAGGCGGAAAAGCAAAACAGCCCAAATCAGGAAGAAGCTAATTGAAAAAAGACCGAAAAGCCTCATTGGCTCTGAGAATTATTCCGTCCCGCATCCTCGGTCAGCATCTTTTTCTTGAGCTCTTCGAGCAAGACGTCTGCTGCCTGTGGCGAGGATTCTAGCTGAGCAAATTGCTTTTCTAGGCTCGCGCCTGTGGCAGTGTCCTCGAGTTCTTTGGTTGCTTCCGCTTGTGCTTCGACTTCCTCGATTTTGCGCTCCATCCGCTCGAATGTCTCGAATGCGCTCTTATTGCCTGCCATGCTCGACATTGTCTGCGTTATGCGCTGTTGGGCTTCGGCACGCTTTGCGCGTGCAATAAGGATATTTTTCTTGCGGTTGGCTTCCTCGATCTTGCTTTGTAGCTGCCGAAGAGCTTCCTTGAGCTTTTCAACAGATTGTTTTTGTGCTTCCCACTGCTGAGCAAGCTGGGTAGAATAGCTTTCGAATTCTTGCTTTCGAAGCAGAGCTTCCTTAGCGAGATCGTCACGGTTGGCACGGACCGCAAGCATGGCTTTCTTTTCCCATTCTTGCGCTTTAGCCTTATTCTCCATCATTTCTCGTTCTAGCCGCTTCTCGTCTGCAATGGCCATAGCAACAGCTTTCTTGGATTCGATAAGCTGCTCGTTCATATCGATTATCATCTGGTTGAGCATTTTTTCAGGGTCTTCGGCTTTGGAGATTAAAGCGTTGATATTCGATGAGATCACTGTTTTAAGGCGATCGAACATTCCCATAATTCATTCCTCCACTTTATGAATATAGTTCGCAAGCTTTTTGTAATGCTCGAGCAAAGCGAACGATATCGATTCAATAGATGCAAGAAATTCTTCTTTGTCAAGCGTATCATACTCGAGTGTATCTATTACGATTATTTGGTCGCCGCTTATGGCATAGGCGCCGTGCAGGAGGTCCGTAGCGTTGAGCTCCAGAAGCGTCCTAAAAAGCTCTTCAGCCTTCTCTTTTGGTACAGGCATGACATTAGCGCTGATAATAACAAGAGGGTCTGAAAGGCTTACTACCATTTTAGGGTAGCCTTTGCTTTCATCCTCAATTAACCAGGAATTATTGGAGAGCTCCTGATATTCTATTCCGAGATCGATGAGATAGCTTTCTATTCTGGTCAATGCTGACATTACTACCTCCTCCTTGTACTTCTATTGTCTTAGATCTATGCGCTCAACCGAGCGTAATAGTCCCATCCGGGAATGCCGTGATGACAGCTTCACATGTCTGACATCGCCCCCTGCCGGGCTTTTCTATATCTATAAGGGAGTTGCAGGCAGGGCACTGGACAGAAAGGGGATAGATGCCATTTAGGGCGAATTTGAGACCTGTCAGCGCGCTTTTGGCATCCGTTGCAGTTGTAAAATAGCCCTCCAGTCCAAGAATTCGCTCCATTCGTTCCATGCGAGGCCGCATACCACAGAGCACAAGATCGCCCTGCCGGTCTCTCAATTTTTGCCTGAGGGCAAGCATGAGCCCCATACCTGCTGGCCCTATATCTTCGATAGTGGAAAAATCGACCACCAGATAGCGTATGCCTTCGGAGAGGATACTATCGAACGATTGGGCAACTGCATCCAGGTTGGCTTCTGTAACCGCGCCCACGAAGCGCGCCAAAATGCATCCTGGGAAATCCGTAGATACCTGGGACGAGATGAGAGCATCTGAACCTTGCTGAGAAATCTTCTGAATTCGCGAAAGAAGCCCCGATGGCATAGTGTATCAATAATATGGGTTAGGGTAGAAAAAGTCAAACACCCAGAAAAGTCAAACACCCGCCTACGCAAAACCCTTATGTCACAAAACTCTTATGGTGCAAAACCGCCGTCCAGGTTGACCACAGCTCCGGATGCGATACAGGGTTCGGAATCGATAAGATCGAGAGCTATTTTCGCTATTGTATTGGCTTTTAAGAGCGAACCGGTAGCTGTCAGCGATGCATGGCGTATCTTGGTTTCTCTATCAAGATATTCGGTCTCTACGGGACCAGGGCACACTACGATAGCCGCGACATTGTCGGAAGCGCTTTGCACGGCAATGGACTTTGCCAGCACACCAAGCCCAGTCTTTGAAGAAGCATAAGTAGCGGTCTTCTTGTAGGAGCGGATGCCATCTGTCCTTGTACCACCAAAAAACAGAAAGCGACCGTACTTTCTTTCCATCATGCCAGGCAAGAATCGCGATGCTAAGGCTCCTGGCAGGGCAAGATTGGCTAGTGTAAGCCATTCCCAATCTATTGCGGTACAATCTTTTAAGGGTTTTTCCAGGAATGGACCAAAGGCGCAGACAACTATATCGGGTTCCTTTCCTATCTCATCTAGGCGCAAGTCTATGGCCTGAATGAACTGGACGGGACTTGAAAAATCCAAATCTATCAAGTTCAGGCTCTTTGCTTTTGGAAAGCTGTCTACTCGCAATTTTTCCGAAGCACGGCGTCCCTGTATTAGCAGGGCTGCACCTCTGCTGGCAAGTTCATAGGACACGGCAAGACCAATACCGCCTGAGCCGCCTATGACTAAGGCGAGTCTTTCGCTGAATGTCGATACGCGATTCTGTAATTGAATGCTGCCTTGGATATCTTCTGAATTATTATTATTCATGTCTTGAGAATACTGGAATTTCTCCTTATTAGATAGCGACATTAGATAGCGACATTAGATAGCGACCGCTGGCGGCAATTCTGGCCAAAGCTCTTATTTAACGGCTATTTCGCTTGCGCTGGTCTGACATCTTTTCTATGCCCGGCAAAAAATGTATATCCTTAGCGCAAATCTTGCCCGACTTTCTGAGCGAGCACGCACTCATAATTACCGAGAATAGCTCTCGAACATTGCCAGGCCAATTGTGGGAATACATCTTGTCCAAGGCATCACTCCCTATATTGAAGCGACCAATTGAATACTGATCACAGAAATGCTGCGCAAGCAAAGGTATGTCTTCTTTTCTCTCTCGCAGAGGAGGAGTCTCTATCACGAAATTGGCAATGCGGAATAGCAGATCGTCTCGAAACTCATGCTGAGAGGCCAGCTCAATTGGATTTCGGCTCGAGGCTGTAACAAGCCGAAATTTAGACGAGCGAGAATGAAGGCTTCCGAGTCTACGGAATTCTCCATTATCGAGTACGCGCAGCAAACATGGCTGCGAAACAGGAGAAAGGCTACCAATTTCATCCAGAAAGAGCGTACCATTATTTGCCTGCTCGATGATGCCGCTTCTTGAGGAAGCATCGGTATAGGCTCCTCTCTCAGTGCCAAACATCTCACTTTCAAAAAGAGTGTATGGAATTGCCGCACAATTCAATGCCAAAAAAGGATTCGATCTTCTGTCGCTCCATTCGTGCAGAGCGCGTGCGGCTAGTTCTTTTCCGGTTCCTGTTTCTCCAATGATCATAACAGAGCAAGATTCGTTGGCTAACATGCGAATCTGCGAAATCAGATGACCTATTTTTTTGCTTTTTCCAATTATATTTAAAGAAGGATCAGCATGTCGAGGGTTTGCACCAGATGCCTTGTCGCCACAGGAAGGCAAGTGTTCCTTATCTGATTTTTCCGAGACGCTGGCAACTATGTCATTGAGTTCTAAATAATCATGGAAATAATATGTCTCTAATGAAGAGGGAACGATTTTCTTCATGATTTCTTTTTGTCGCGCATTGAAGTCTGAATCTGATGATATAAGTCCTACAATAAGAATTTCCGGCTTCTGCCTTTGTATCATTATGGATAATTCGAGCAAGTCTCCCGCGACAGAAATATCAAAATACTTGCTAAAGAGTCTTATTATAGGCCGTATTCTTCTAAAGTCCTGATCAAAATAGATTAGTCTTTTCATGATTGCTTGAGATGTAACAAATGCATCTCTATGTTTCAAGGCCTAAAGAACAACTTTGTCGAAGTAAGATATTTTTACCTAATAAATTTCAAATATTAGCTAACATCTAATTATGTCTACAGAGGGCAAAAAGTTTTATCTACCGGAAATCCATTTCATTATCGGTTTATGATAAAAGAAAATACCGCTTCGGGTTACATTCATGTGGCGGGGTATCCAACATTCTTCAGCAGGGAGGGGACTACCCGCTAGAATCATTTGAGGAGCCCCTTTTTGCATAGCCTCGATGATAGCAGGTTCTTCCTCTGGCCGATATAAGCCATGCATGCTTCCTACTATTGTGATTCCGGGATAGGTCGCACGGATGTTTTTTTCGGCCTTGATAAGCGTTATCGGGTTTCCACCCAATAAGAACACGGAGCCATTGCGCTTTTCGAGAGAAGATAGTAGGAGGGTAAGAACCTTATGGGGCTTATAAGCTCTAATCTGTTCTTTCATATTCTCTAATCCGACAGTGTTTTCTTCTACCATGGATTCATTGAGAACATCCAATAATACCTGGTAAATAAAAGGTACAGTCCAACAGCGAAGAGCTTTTTCGCCATGCGCGAGCACATTCTCCGCAATGCCGCTGTCGCGAGGTAAAATCAAGTCAGCACTGGCGATCATGGATCCAAATTCGTCGCGCTTTCTAGCGTGCATCCAATTCTGTTTATCGACAAAACAAATCTGGTGATTTTTGTCGTCGTCCCAAAGATAGGGCAATATAAACAGATCGAATTGAGAAGGAAAATCGAGACGTAAGCCATCTAGAAACGCGCAAGCGATGCTTACACTTTCCATAAACCTCTCTCGAAAACGATAGCTCGAACTGCCGATATTGCAAAAGCAGCAGCGGTTTCCACTCTCAATACTGGGCCTCTGGCATGATGCAGAGCAAATCCCAAATCAATAAATGCCGCGCAGTCATTTTGAGAAAGGCCACCCTCTGGTCCTATGGCTAGAACAACGCGATCCTTGTCACCCGAAAGGAGAAGATGCAAGGCTTGGGATTCTTCTTTCTCCGATTCATGGAATAGAATTCTTACCGAGTCTTTTTTATTAAAACCCTTTGCGTTCAAGGCCGCATCTAGCGTTTCCAGATCTGCAGCCGACAGAATCTCTGTGTAGACAAAAGAGCCCGACTGTTGAATAGCCTCGCGAATTATGCGCTTTCGCCGTTCGAGCTTTGCCTTTGCTCGCTCTGGTGGCTCCTGTTCAACGCAGTGCTGAGTGATCAATGGAACAATGAGTTCTACCTCCAGTTCTACCGCCTGGCGAATTATGAGATCGAATTTATGGCCTTTGGGCAGCGCCTGGACCAGGGCTATATGCAGAGTTGGAGCTACGCTTGGTTTTGCTTTATCTTCTTCTGCTTTATTCAAGGGGGTGCCCACCAGAGATCGGGAAAAGCGAATAGGTTTAATTTCAAGCTTTACTGCGTGAGAATCGTCGGAAACAATGGTACAGGAAAAACGCGAACCCGCCTCATCCACTGCCTCAAAAGAGTCGCCTTTTCGCATTCGCCGAACATTTATCAGGTAATGACTCGTTTTTTCATCGAGCGAGCAAGATTCTCGGCCGCGCTGGTTTCCCAACAGAACAATCTGACGCATAATGCAAAACCTTATCTAATTGCTTGTGGAGCGGCCTTGGGCCAGGGTCTTGGTGCTCTCTAAGATCTGTTCGAAATCTGCCGATTGGATGAGGTCGAGAGCCTTTTGCAGCTGTATATCATATTCGAGGTCAAAGATTCGGGCTGGCATAGACCTCTCAGCTTCATCGCGAATTATTTTTTCAAGAAAAATCTCCTGGATTTTGTATTTCTGTGCAAGTTCCGCTGCAAAAGCCTTACGTTCTGTAAGAGTTGGCTTTGGGTTGCTCTCGAGAAATCGCGCTATCTCGCCTGCATCGTAGAGACGTTGAAGTTCCTCGAGTTCTTTTTCGTTAAGGGTGGGTTCAGGTACCTTTACGTCCGGCTCGATTCCTACCTTGTCGATGTCGATGCCACTTGGTGTATAGTAATGTGCCATTGTCAGCTTAAATCCCCCTTTATCCAGAGGGAAAATTTGCTGGACAGATCCTTTTCCATAGGTCTTTTCTCCAACCAGGAGAGCCCTCTTTGTATCCTTCATGGCACCGGCAAAGATCTCCGAGGCTGAAGCTGAACCCTGATCTATAAGGACGATCATCCGGTCCGTTAGAGGAATTACCAGGTCAGGTTTTGCCTTGTACTCATAGTTCTCAGAGTAGCTGCGCCCTTTTGTTGAAACGATTACATTGGTAGAAAGAAAAAGATCGCTGACTTCAACTACGGAAGTCAGGAGCCCCCCTGGATTCGACCGCACGTCTAAAATGAATTTATCGATGGCTTGCTTCTTCATATCTTGGAGCACCGTCTTCATCTGCGGCGCCGTGTTCGGATTCCACTCGATTATGCGAATATAGCCGATATTTCCATTTACCGTCTGGATGACCGCGCTCTTGAGTGCAGGGATTTCAATCTTAGTCCGAATAAATGTAATTTCGAACTCATAAGTTCCTCTTCTAAACGTGAGAGTGACGGTTGTGCCCGCCTCTCCTCGGATCTTTGCTGAGGCCTTGTCGGTGCTCATAGGAGAGGTGTCTTCGCCATCTATCTTGATTATCAGATCACCAGGGCGAATTCCTTCTCTCCATGCAGGCGTATCCTCTATCGGAGATACGACTTCGATATATCTTGGTGCGTCCTCGTTTGCCACGGTTGCTTGCTTGGAGATATAGAGACCTATCCCCCCATAGATACCGGTAGTGTCCGACATCAGATCAGACATCATGTCCTCATCTAGATATGTGGAATAGGGATCGTTTAGTGAGTCGAGCATCCCCTTTACCGCCCCCTCGTAGAGCTTGGTCGGGTCTGGTTCCTCGACATAGTTCTGAAGAATAAACTGGTAGATATTCTGCAGAAGAAGGGAATACTGCTTTGAATCAGGAATCTTTAGCTGCTGCGCATAGAGCTCCGGAATCGAAACGCTAAGGAACGATAGAGCTAGCACAAGCACCAGGCTAATAAAGGGAATTATCTGCTTTCTTATTGCTGGCATATCTATATGTTTCATCGGGTTGGACTCCTTTTCCCCGAGAGTAGTGTTTTCATGAGTCACATTATCATAGCCAATGAGCCATAATTTTGCTACTGTCTTGACTATAGAAGATAGGCCTACTAGACTCCTTTTCGATATGCGACGTTCGCTTTTTTTACTAATTGCCTCAATTTTGGCTTTTCTGCGTGTCTTTGTAATTGGCGTTGTGGCAATTCTATTTGGAATGAGCGATTATGGTGGTGTAACAACCGCGTTGCTTCGAGTTTTCCAATTGTATAATCTCTTATTCGTCTACATTGTGATAATTCAGTATGTAAAAGCGGGAGCGCGAGAATACCTTAGAATACCCTCGCTCATCGTGGCCTGTGTTTCTCCGATTCTCAGTGCGCTAGCCTTGATGGCCTACATCCGCAATATTGGCGGGTCCTTTCCTGTGGACATGGCAAAGGCGGCTATCTCCATGGTCGCCTTGATTTTGCTTGATATTGTTGTTTTTGGCTTGCTTGTGATAGATGCGCTTAAGTTTCAACTGCCCAAGGCCAAAAATGCAGAAAATATGGAAAATCTGGAAAATATGGAAAAGACAGAGAATATGGAAAAGACTCATAAAGATCAACATGAGGTCTCCTGATGGTTGCAATGCTCGAATTCCCAAAGTGGCTTTCTCCAGAGATAATTCCCGGTCTGCCCTTTAGATGGTATGGCCTCATGTATCTAATCGCCTTTGGCGTGACCTGGCTTCTCTTCAAGCGAGAATCCAGACGGCTCGGTGCTCCTTGGACCGAAGATGAAGCAGCGAATTTCTTTATCTGGGGAATAGTCGGAATTCTAGTTGGGGGTAGACTAGCCGGCACACTGATATATGAGCCAACGAACTACTATTGGATCAAACCATGGTATATCTTCTGGCCCTTCGATGAATCAGGGGCATTTGTAGGTTTCCAGGGTATGTCTTACCATGGCGGCTTTATAGGGCTAATTGTCGCCAGCGTGATCTGGTGCAAGATCCATAAATGGAATTGGTTCGATTGGGCGGACTTGATAGCGGTTTCTGTACCTCTTGGCTATACCTTTGGCAGGCTTGGTAATTTCATAAATGGTGAGCTCTGGGGAAAAGTCAGCACCGTACCCTGGGCTATGGTTTTTCCGAATGCGGAGCGATTTTCAGCCAAAGAGCAATGGGTTCAGGAAATAGCGCGCAAAGTGGGAATTCGAATTGTCTCCATGAATGACATGGTAAATCTGCCTCGTCATCCTTCTCAACTTTACGAAGCTCTGCTCGAGGGCATTGTGTTATGGCTCATACTGTGGTTTTTTGTGCGTCCTCGCCGCAGTTTTCGCGGCCAAGGTGTTGCCGTATATTCGCTTGGCTATGGAATAGCACGCTTCTTTGTGGAGTACTTCCGAGAGCCTGATTCGGGTTTGGGTTATATCTTAGCCCTCGGAGATCCAGATGCGCCCACGGCGCTCTTTGCTTCTCCTTTCAATTTTTCGATGGGCCAGATTCTAAGTTTTATTATGATCGTTGGGGCGCTAATATTCCTCTTTTATGCAAAAAAGCATTTTAAGATAAAGCCGGGAGAGCCCATATTTATAGATGCATCGAGAGTCGGAAAAGTAGATAATTCGGCCAGAGTAAAGAGTCAAGGGAACACTGACGGCACGAGTGGCGGCAACAATGCCAGATCCACAAAATATGATGCCTCTAGCGCCCGCAAGCTGCGCAAGAAGATCAAAAGCGGAGGAGAGCGATGAAAATCTCGCTAATTCAGCTCAATTCCACAATAGGAGACTTCAAAGGCAATACCGACCGAGTGGTAGCCATGGTCGATCGGGTGCTTTCCTTGTTTCCCGCTTTAGAAAAGGCTGATCTTGTAGTCTTCCCTGAACTATGTCTTTGTGGGTACCCTCCCATGGATCTTCTAGATCAGGAAAGTTTTTGCCTGGGTTCTTTAGCCGCTCTTAGAAGGCTACAAAAGCTATTGCCTTCGGATTTGGCGGTTGGCGTGGGCTATGTCGACAGAAATCGCAATAGAACAGGGAAATCGCTAGTCAATGCATATTCGGTCATCCAAGGCGGAAAAGTTGTTTTTACTCAGATCAAAACCCTCCTTCCTACTTATGATGTTTTCGATGAGGCCAGGTACTTCGAGCCTGCCAAGGAACGGAATCTTTTTATCCAACCATGGGGTAAGGTCGGCTTTGCGATCTGTGAGGATTTTTGGTGGGAAGCGCCTGATGCCTCGCAAAAATATGCGATAGATCCGGTAAAGGATCTTATGGACGAAGGGGCCGACATAATTGTCGTTACTTCGGCTTCGCCTTTTGTTGCTGGAAAAATCAGAACAAGGCTCAACCTGGCGGAAAAAGCTGTACGCGCAGGGTCTATTCCAGTGCTCTACTGCAACGCGGTTGGAGCAAACGACTCATTGGTCTTCGATGGGCGTTCTTTTGCCATGGGAGAAGATGCTTCCATTCGCGGAATATGTGGATGGGCTGAGGAAGCACTGAGCTACGACAGTGTTAGCGGCAAGGCCAAACGTGTGCTCTTCGACCCTTTGCTTCAGAAGGCAGAGTTTGCCCAAGAGAATCAACTTCCTGGCTCAGATAGTTTCGAGGAAATCCGGCGAGCGATTGTCGTTGGAATTCAGGATTATCTTAAAAAATCAGGATTTTCTAAGGTAGTCCTGGGCCTTTCCGGAGGCATAGATTCAGCACTGGTAGCTGTCTTGGCTGCACAAGCCATAGGTCGGCAGAATGTCACCTGCATTGCAATGCCAAGCCGATTCTCGAGCGAGGCATCTCTAGACGATGCTGTCGAGCTATGTAGGCGTAACAAGCTAAGACTCGAGCGAATACCGATAGAGGCCCCATTTACATCATATCTTGATGCGCTTTCAGTACCTTTTGCCGGCAAGCCTTATGACACCACCGAAGAGAATCTGCAAGCTCGCATTCGAGGAACTCTGCTGATGGCTTGGTCGAATAAATTCAATGCTCTTCTGCTCACCGCAGGCAACAAGAGTGAGCTTGCCACAGGCTACTGCACCCTCTACGGCGACATGAACGGCTCCCTTGCTCCTATCGCGGACCTCTATAAGACCCAGGTCTATGGGCTTACTGGCTATCTCAATCGAATGGCTGCTGAAAATGGCCAAACAGAGCCCATCCCTGAGTCCATCATTGCCAAAGCTCCGAGCGCCGAACTGCGCTATAATCAGAAGGATCAGGATACTCTTCCAGAATACAAAGTGCTAGATCAAATCTTACAACTATATATTGAAGAAAATCTCTCGATGGAAGAAATCGTAAACTTAGGATTCGATCGAGCTATAGTACGAAAAACGTTGGAAATGACCGGCAAAGCGGAATACAAGCGCAGGCAGGCGGCACCTGCGATCAAGCTTTCAAAGAGAGCTTTTGGGGTGGGTCGAAGGCTGCCGCTGGCTCGCGCTCTGCACGAAATCGAATAAGTATTTCATCTGCGATGTCCGATATAATTCCTGCCACACCTTGGTCAATGAAATCACAGGCTTTTTCCGGCTCATTTACCGTCCATGGAATTATGGGCTTTTCCTGCGAGCCGCTGAACCATGGAAGCAGATGCAGCGGCGATCGGCTGGCCATATTTGCAAACAAGCTCGATTCGGGTTTTAGAAAATCCGATTTCGAAATGAGCGCGCCTTCCCCATGCCTTAGAAACCAATAGAGTTCGTTTGAATTGCTCCAGATTATGCCTACTGGTATAGTTGATTTCGCTTTTCTAAAGTGACACAGAGCAAATGGATTGAAGGAAGAGATGATGCAATTGCTCTCGAGATTGTGCGAACAGATCGCTGCTGCAACCTTCGAAGCAAGCCCAGTATCTGCCTTACTGCGAGATTTCAACTCGATATCGTAATATAGAGAATCACCAAAGCACTCAAAAAGCTCATCGAGAAGGGGTATATGAGTGCCTATGGAGAGCGATCTGAGCTCGGCTAGGCTGGAAACCTCAAGGCATAAATTACGAGCGGGCTCTTCGGGCTGAATTTTTAGCTCTATACGGCCGGTAGTGTCATCGTGGAAAACAACCAGCTTTTCGTCGGCTGTAAGATGGACATCGAGCTCTATGCCAGGCACTCCGGCATGAAAGGCAGCCTCGAAAGAGCTCATTGAGTTTTCCAGGTATTTTCGGTTGAGCCCTCGATGGGCAAAAAGAAGAGGTCGCGGAAATTTAGGCAACACTGGCAAATGGCGTATTTTCATCCTGCTATTACCTATAATTGATAATTGATCAAAGAGATGACATAAGACAAAGTCAGAGAAGACCCATTTTTTTCTTAAGCTCAGCGAGAGCATCATCGAGAGCATGGTCAACAGGGCTCTGCTCATCTGGAGGGTTTATGGGTTTTTCGAGGCTAGCGCGGTTCGTGGTATCAGCAGAACTGGTGGAACCTTTGTTATTCAATTCATCTTGATCCTTTATTGTTTTGGAATCCTTGTCGGCGTTCGATGTTGTCGAATCGCCCCTGCGACTAGAACCTTGCTGCTCTCCAAGATTATCCAGACCGACTATCATCGAGAGCTCCGCAAGGAGTTGGTCAGGATCGACTCTGCGTTGCTTTGCCTTAATAATTGGAAGAGCTTCTTGCAACTGTTCAATGTCGCGACGAATAGCGACAAGCTCCGCCGAAAGCTCAAGAGCCTTCGATTCCAGCTGCGATGCCCTCTGAAGCGCGGCCTGAGAAAGCTCAGGAACAGCTTTACTCTGCGCCTCTGCAGCCCTGGCTTTCCAATCTTGGGCTTCCGATCTAAGCGCGGCAATTTCCTTTTCGTATTTCTTTGCATCGATTGTATAGGCGAGGATCATCTGCGAAGCACCTTCATAATCGAGCTTGGATAGTTCCTGCGGAGTCATTGGGTTTTACCTCGCCTCTATTGTACCTGAATCATCGCTTTACAGTAAGCATTCCTTACTGCTTCAAACCATATGCACAAGGTTCGTAGCAGTATAGACATCACTCAGCGCGAGCTCTAGCGCCGCGGCGCCTTCTTCTATATCTTTGTCTGTCACCACCAGGGGCGGCAAGAGCCGCACGGTATCATCACCGGCGGTTAGAAGAAGAAGCCCGTGAGACTGTGCCGCGCTTACAACTTCATGTGGATCGACTTTTACGCCCACCCCAATCATAAGGCCCATACCGCGCACATCTTTGACAATTGGATGATGGAAACTCTCTATGAGTGCTCTTAGGCGGCGGCCCTTGCGGTCGACTTCGTCCAGAAAACCCGGTCTTTTAAGCTCCGATAGCACAACAAGAGCTGCGGAAGCCGCAAGAGGGCCGCCGCCGAAGGTTGTTCCATGATCACCAGGCTGCAGCACTTCGGCCGCATCTCCTCGGGCAAGGAAAGCGCCAATAGGTACGCCGCCAGCAAGCCCTTTAGCAATCGCGCTGACATCTGGTTTTAGTCCCAGCCGCTCGCAGGCCAGGATCGCCCCCGTTCTGCCCATCCCCGTCTGCACCTCATCTGCGCAGAACAGAATATCCCGCTCGCGGCACATCTTCTCAGCTGCCTTTAGATACTCCTGCGAAATTATTCGCACTCCGCCTTCGCCTTGAATCGGTTCGAACACAAAGGCACACACATTTGGCCCAAGCATTTTGTCGAGCGCCTCTATATCATCTGGTTCAGCGTACTCAAAACCCGGTGTAAAAGGTCCAAAATATTTGTGGAATTTGTCCTGTCCGGTAGCCGTGATTGCAGTTATCGTCCGGCCGTGGAAGGATTGTTTGAGAGTTACAATGACATTCTTATCCGGATTCTTGGACGAGCCATATTTGCGCACGAGCTTGAACATGCCCTCATTTGCTTCCGCTCCTGAATTGCAGAAGAAGACCTTGTCATAGCCGGTCGCATCCGTGAGCTCCTGAGCGAGCTTTATTGATGGCTCGGTAATAAAATAATTCGACACATGGATTAGCTTTGATGCCTGTTCCGCTATTGCCGCTACGAGTTTCGGATAACCATGCCCTAGCGAGCTTACTCCGATTCCCGCCATGAAATCGATATATTCGTTGCCATCGGTTGCATAAAGCCGTGCTCCGGCGCCGTGATCCAGCACAAGGCCGGTTCGCGTATAGGTGTTAATGAATCTGTCTTCCATGGTTACATCCTTATTGGACAATTTGTTCTTCGATGTTTCTTTCATCTTATCATTGTCCCCATACCCGTATCAGTGAATAATTCCACCAAAAGAGAATGTGGAGAGCGCCCATCTACGATATGGGCAGCGGTTACGCCCTGGGCAAGAGCCTGGAGGCAACCCTCGACTTTAGGAATCATTCCAGCCTTGATTACGCCTTTTTTCATTAGGGTCTTGGCCATCTCCACATCCATTTCGCGAATGAGTGTGCCGACGTCCACTCTGTCCTCCATAACGCCTGGAACATCTGTCAGCAGTATTAGTTTTTCAGCTTTGAGAGCTATAGCCACGGCTCCAGCTGCCGAATCGGCATTCACATTGTAAAATCCACTCCCTTCATCCGCTCTGAGAGCAATGCTCGCAATAACCGGTATGATGCCATTGTCCAGCAGCACTCTAATAGCATCGGTTTTGACTTCTTGGATGTCTCCAACGAGACCGAGATCCTGCCCGTTTTTTCGCATGCGCTTTGCCATGAATAGCCCACCATCCGAGCCGCAGATTCCCATCGCCTTGCCACCCATACGGGCAAACAGCTCGACAAGGTCTTTGTTCACCTTGCCTGCAAGGACCATCTGCACTATCTCCATGGTCTCGTCATCGGTATAACGCAAGCCATTTACAAAGATTGCTTCCTTATTGAGTTTTTTTAGCATTTTATCTATCTCCGGCCCGCCTCCATGTACTAGGACCGGTTTCATTCCCACCTGCTGCATAAGGATAAGATCCTGAATCACGGTCTGACGCACCCCTTCGTTTATCATGGCTGCACCGCCGTATTTGATCACGATTATCTTTCCACAGAATTTTCGCAGGTAAGGCAGAGCCTCTATCAAGACATCCGCATTGAAATGTTTATCCATAAAGCACCTCGTAAATAATCATATCTATATCTAAGGTTTGCGCAAACGGACTAGCCTCATTGGCCTCATTAGCCTCATTGCATGCTATGTGCGATAGTCGCCATTGATCCGCACGTATTCATAAGAAAGATCGCAACCCCAGGCGGTTGCCTCAGCCTCTCCCAGATGCAGGTCTACGATGATTTCTACTTCCTGGTTGTTGAGTATCTTTTTAGCTTTTTCTTCACTGAAAGGTAAGGGTGCGCCTGCCTTGCAGACTTCGATATATCCTCTCGGGCTCTCGAAAGAGATGTCCACTTTGTCTGGATCGAAATCGCTGCGCGTATATCCCATGGCACAGAGGATTCTGCCCCAGTTCGCATCCGCGCCGAACATTGCAGTCTTTACCAGGCTCGATGTAATTATGCCTTTTGCGAAAGATTCGGCCTGTTCTTCGGATGCTGCTCCTCCCACGGTGCACTCTATCAGCCTGGTTGCGCCTTCTCCATCGCGAGCTACCATTTTAGCTAGTTCCACACAGACGAATTGGAGAGCATCGCGAAAATCGCTGTAGTTGTCATCTTCCTTGTCGATAAACGCATTGTTAGCTTTGCCGTTGGCAAGAACTACCACCATATCGTTCGTGGAAGTATCACCATCCACGCTAACGCGATTGAAGCTGACGTGGACAACTTCTTTAAGTGCTTTTCTTAGAAGAGGTTCCGCAATCGCGCAATCTGTCGTTATAAAGCATAGCATTGTTGCCATGTTTGGGTGTATCATGCCCGAACCTTTAGCCATAGCTCCTATAGTAACCGGCACACCATCGAGTTCTTCGATTACCGCGATTTCCTTTTTCATCGTATCGGTCGTCATAATAGCCTCTCTGGCATCTATCGAGCCGCCCCTAGAAAGGCCTTTTACTAGATCGGGCATGCCAGCTTCTATGACCGAGACATCTAGCTGTTGGCCAATTACACCGGTAGAGGCTACGACTACGTCTTCGGTCTTGACTGGAAGATACTGGGATACAAGCTCCGCCATGCGCCGTGCCGCTTTGAGACCTTCTTCTCCGGTGCATGTGTTCGCATTGCCCGAGTTGACAATTATCGCCTGAGCGCGGCCATCTGCAAGGTGTTCCTGAGTTACTATAAGGGTCTGTCCCTTTACTCTATTCGTCGTATACACAGCCGCAGCCACGCATGGGACTTCTGACCATATCAGGGCTAAATCCTTCTTTTCCTTGTTCTTTCGAATTCCGACATGAACACCGGAAGCCAGAAATCCTTTTGCGGCAGTCACGCCACCCCGACTTTGTTTCATCGCATCCTCCTTACCTAGAATGCAGGTGGAATGAACCTGAGCCCATCTGTTTCCTCAAAGCCCAGGAGAATATTCATATTCTGAACGGCCTGACCAGCCGCACCCTTTACCATATTATCGATAGTAGAGATTATTACGGCTCGCTCCTTATCCGCAGATAAGTGAACCGAAATATCGCAATAATTCGAGAATTTGACAAAGCGATTAGAGGCAGTTGCCCCAAGGGGCAGAACGCGCACAAAGGGTTCGTCTGCATAGTGCTCTGTATAGATCGAATGAAGCTCTCCATCCGAGACCGCACGCAGAAGTCGAAAGCATATCATGCTCACAATACCTCGATTCATAGGAGCAAGGATCGGTGTAAATACGCTCTGCACTTGCTCTCCAGCTATCTCCGACAACAAAAGATCGATTTCCGGTTGATGCCTATGAGAGCCGATCTTATAGGGCGAAGCCGCATCTGCTGCTTCGGGATAATGCGTTGTTTGGCTCGGTTCGCGACCTGCTCCAGTCACTCCCGACATCGAAGTGATCACTATGCTGGAAATGTCGACAAGACCTTGCTGAATAGCGGGAATAAGGCCTAGCTCCGCAGAGGTAGGGTAGCATCCTGGGTTTGCGATTAAAACCGCCGATTTGATTATCTCACGCTTTAGCTCAGGCAAACCATATACTGCATATTCATGCAGTTTTGGATATTTATACGGTACACCATACCATTTTTTGAATATATCTTCATAGACTCCAAATCTAAAATCAGCAGATATGTCTATAAAAGGCTTCGATGCTTCGAAGCATTGTTGACCCGCTTCCTCTGCATGCCCATGCGGCAAACAGGAAAATATGACATCGGCTTTGCATATAACATCTTCGGCCTTTTCTAGCATTGGAAGCGCTACATCGCTCTGAAGGTTTATCATAGATGGATAGACCTCTTCGAATCTTTTGCCTTCAAAGCTCACAGATGAAGCGCTCAATGCGGTTACTTCTGGGTGCTGCAAGAGGATCCGGGTTAACTCGAGCCCAGCATAGCCAGTGGCTCCCAATATACCCACATGAATCATGGGCATCTCCTTTCAATAACAAGTGTAATGAGAAATGGGATCAATTGCACGTAAAAGTGCAAGGTTGTCAGCGACGATAGCAGAATAGATAAATACGACGGGAATGGAACGCAAGAAATGTTCTTCGCAGAGTTCTCAAAGATGGTGAGGAAATAGGTATGAGAAGTGAGCATTCCATGTGCCCCTCCCAATAAGAAAAGTATTTCAATAAAAATACAAATTATAAATTTTGTCAAGGATACAGATGCATAGCAGTTTCATTAATTTTGCATAAAGCTGTGGTTTGGCCGATACACAATTACCATGTTTTGATTTTCATAGGCATTGTCATATCTTTGTTTGAGGTCTTGTATTTATTTTCAATATTGCCAGATCCGAAAAATCAGCCTTATAATGAAACGTAAAGTACAATTTGGCTTTTCGCAATGAGGAGGTCGCCGATGCTCTCTAGTGGAGTATTCGTTGCAATCATAACAGCCCTGGCAGCGCTGGGGTATTCCTTGATTACGAGCTCGAAGATCAAAAAGATCCCCCTTTCCAATCCTGCCGTAATGCGAATTTCTGGCTATATCGAAGAAGGAGCTCATGCTTTCCTGGTTAGGGAATACAAGGCAGTGGGCTTTATCATTCCGGTGGTTGCTGTTCTCCTTCTTTGTCTCAATAGTGGCGCACTGAAATTGCAGGCCGTTTCCTTTCTTATTGGTTCAGTTCTGTCCGCGTTGTCCGGCTGGTTCGGTATGAGTATTGCGGTCAAGGCCAATGCCAGGACTGCGGAGGCTGCCCAGAAAGGTATTTTACCTGCACTCAGAATTGCGTTTTCAAGCGGGTCTGTTATGGGCATGACAGTAGTGGGGCTTGTGCTCTTGGGAATAGGTGCTATCCTGGGCCTTCTTCTTTTCATGCCAGATGCTGAGCAAATACTTGCTCAAACGATATTCCCAATAGTATCGGGGTTTTCGCTTGGAGCCTCGATGATGGCGCTTTTTGCACGTGTTGGCGGCGGCATTTACACTAAAGCAGCGGATGTTGGTGCCGACCTGGTAGGAAAGGTCGAAGTCGGTATACCCGAAGATGATCACAGAAATCCTGCTGTCATTGCAGATAATGTCGGTGATAATGTGGGCGATGTTGCTGGTATGGGAGCAGATCTTTTCGAATCCTATGCCGGATCTATAGTTGGCTGCATGGTGCTTGGAATTGCAATTTCCGCCAGCCCGGAACTTCAACAGAGATTAGCTATATTGCCACTCATCGCCGCGGGAACAGGGGTGGTGGCTTCGCTTATCGGAACGCTTTTCGTTCACCTAAGCCGAGCCAAACACCCCCAGAATGCGCTTAATGCGGGCTCTATAGGAGCATCTATAATAGCCATAGTCCTTTTAATACCAGTCGTTCGCTTCATTATCGGAGATGGCCGTTTTTCGATTGGATCTAGAGAAGCGGGGTGGCTAGGAGTCTATCTTGCATGCATAACAGGCTTGGTGGCGGGTACGGTAATTGGTCTAATAACCGAATACTACACGGGTTCGAATTCTCCGCCGGTTAGAAAGATAGTAAAATCCTGTACCACCGGAGCCGCAACCACAATCATCTCTGGCCTGGGTGTCGGTATGATTTCAACGGTATTCCCTATCCTGGTAATTGGACTGGCCATCGGGCTTTCGAACCGGCTTGCAGGGCTCTATGGCATAGGGATCGCTGGCCTCGGAATGCTGCTCACTCTCGGAATACAACTCTCTGTCGATGCTTACGGTCCTGTTGCGGATAATGCGGGAGGTCTTGCGGAGATGGCAGAAATGGAGCCGGAAGTACGAAGAATAACCGATTCGCTAGACGCCGTTGGTAATACAACGGCAGCCATTGGCAAGGGCTTTGCCATAGGATCCGCGCTTCTCACTTCTCTCATCCTAATTGTTGCCTTCTTGAGTGCCGCAGAATTGCCCGTAGAAATGATGAACCTTGCCAACCCCAGTGTGCTCATTGGTCTTTTCATTGGCGGAATGATTCCCTTCTTTTTCAGCTCGCTAGCCATGGATGCCATCTATCGAGCCGCATTCTCGATGATCGAAGAGGTGAGAAGGCAGTTCCGCGCAAAACCGGGTATTCTCGAAGGAACAGATGAACCTGATTACCGAACCTGTGTCGACATCTCTACACAGACAGCACTAAAGAGCATGATATTGCCAGGTATTTCGGCCATAGTCGCGCCCGTCTTGGCAGGCTTCATCGGTGGGCCTGCCGTGCTCACCGGATTATTGGTCGGCGCTACGGTCTCCGGAGGTCTTCTTGCCATATTTATGTCGAATTCTGGGGGAGCCTGGGACAATGCCAAGAAATTCATAGAATCGCGTAGCGAGGAAGGCAAGGGCTCTAGCTCTCACCGCGCAGCCGTAGTGGGAGATACAGTAGGCGATCCCTTCAAGGATACGGCCGGTCCCTCTCTAAATATTCTGATAAAATTGATGGCAGTGATTTCGCTTGTACTTACTCCTGTTCTAAAAGCAGTATGGGGTTGATGAGTCTGCGATCGATGTTTTGACCTATTGCAGAAATTTCTTTAAATATGTAAGAATTGCGATAATATATTTAGGCTGTTTGGAACCTTAGGAGGTTCACCCTATGGATTATGAAAAACATCTATATATGATTGTCCATCCGAATCACTCGCTCATAGCTTCGCAGCTCGAGCCAGACCGTTTTATAAAACACTATGTTCAGGGTTCCACGCGATACTTCGAAGGCAGGCTTATCTTTGTAGAAGTCGATCCTGAATTTAGAAACCCCTATTTCGACATAGATACCGCTTATTCGGAACTAAAACCTCATGAAGACGGTAGGCCAAAAGCCACAAAATTCATAAAGAGCTATCGGGTTTTAGAGCATATGGATTACGACGCATTTGGAAAGCTTTATATCAGCAATTCGCTGGGAGATTATGTGGAACTAGAATCCAAATCTCACGAACCTTCGACAGATGCAGAAGAATTCCGTATCATGCTAGAAGTCAATCCAGTGCGCTTCATTGTGCTAACAAAACTCAACTATCATGACTTTGCCCAATTCATAACCGACCCGCGCAACACTAAAGGTGCACCAAAGACTGCTTTCACACTCCTCGAGTTCGATAGTCAACAATTCATGAAAGAATATGAGGAAAATCCTCTTATCCGCTGCTATGTACCTGGCATACACCCCGCAAGGCTCGCCGCAGCCATAGAGGAAGTCCGAAACACGCCAGGCAAGGTTGTCAAGGGCATTTCCCTGGATTGCCCGATCGACCATATCTCATATAAATATCTCAAGGAAGGATTCGTCTTCGCTGAGCAGAATAGACCATGCAAATTCTATCCCTATCTCGACCTTGGCACTATTGAACGAAAATTCTATAGATTCTGGAAGAGTATGTGATTTAGAGTACCTATTTCGAAGCGGCGAGAGCTTTCTTTTTCTCGATTCGCTCTCCAAATCTTGCAATATCTATAATGGAACGAATATGTTCCGCCTCGCCGACTTTTTCTATTTCATCCCAGGCCTCGACCTCGAAGGTTAGCATGCGCCCTTCGATTTTCGCAAGCTTAGATCGAATGCGTACTCTCATTCCCTTTGGAGTCGGAGCAAGGTGTTTGACGGCAATAAAGGCGCCCACCGTGGCTTTGCCTGGTTCAAGTAGATGATCCACCGCAAGTCGAGAAGTCTCTTCCATGTGCAACACCATCATCGGTGTCGCATAGACAGGGACGCCTCCTGATCCCAGATGCGAAGCAATATATTTTTCTTCCACGATTATTTCCTTTTCGGCAATAATCCCTTCCTTCAATTCCATTTCTGCTCTCCTCGCTATTAGCTCTCTATTTGTTCTTTTCATCCATATATTCATTGCATACTACGCTATTGCGCATTGGATCTTCTTCATAAAATACTCGATCTATAAAAGAATCGACAGCCGCCAACCATCGAGCCTTATCGGTCAAAATTCCAACCGCGTGCCCTGCGCCAGGAATTAGAACTAGGTCCGTCAATCCAATGCGATTCGACATCCGAGCGCTTGCCATTTGCACACTCATTATGGTTGGTACATAGCTATCCTCCATTCCGTGAGCAAAGATAATTGGCATATCGGTGAGCATTACTGCCTTTGAAGGGCTTGCCTCTTTTAGATCGAAGCCTCGCAGAAGACGGACAAAAAATCTGGTCATATGGGCACTAGGCCATGCAATGAAGTTGGGAATGTGGATTTCCCTATACTGTTCGAGGAGCTCCTCCCAGGCCGAAGAAAATGAACAGTCTGCTACAATAAAATCGATTTTTCTGGAGGATGCTTCTTTTGCAAGAGGTGCATATTGAAGGGCTGAAGCCGCCCCAAGCGATTCACCAAAAAGACCATAGAGCCGAGCATCGGAAAATAGCGAATGCAACGCTTCAACTCCAGCTTTAATATCATATTTTTCATAAAAACCATAGGATGGGTAGAAACGCCTTGGCGCAATACTTGCTCCATGCCCTGCAAGATCGAAAGCCGCAACATTCCAGCCGCGCTCTATAAATGGTCGCATGTATTTTACCATTCCATAGCGCGACCAAGTTATGCCATGGACAAAGAGCGCTGCCGGTGCATTCTTTTTGCCCTGAAGATACTGGCCTTTCAGGGCATATCCATAGGGCGAGGCAAAGGACCATTCCTGCCAATCGAGATTTAGAAGATTCTCGTCGAACTCGCCGCGCTCAAGAGAGGCTTGCCTTGTAAATTCAAGACTCTTGCATTTTGGCCTAAACATAAGTGCATAAGACACCGCTGTAAGTGTGCATACCAGACCGGCATAAACCAAGATTATCAGCCACATACAAACATTCTAGCGCATTTTGGATTGGCTGGGCAGGGCTGCAAATTACCACGCGCGTCTAAATCCAAGCCTATATCTGCGTCAAGACCTGCTGCCATACTATTATGAACCACAATTTCTTTGCTCATTGCCCTTTTTTTTCTGTTTCGCTACACTGTTTCAATACTTCATACTTAAGAGAAATAGGTTCGGAGAATTATCATGCAAAAAAAGCGCATTCTTACAGGCGATAGACCCACTGGAAAATTGCATCTCGGTCATTATGTCGGTTCACTGGCAAATCGTGTGCGCCTGCAGGACGAATATGAATGCTTCTTCATAATCGCGGATCTACACACACTCACTACCAGACCGGAAAAGGAAAATATAGAACGCCTTCCCGCAAATATATACTCTGCGGTCCTGGACTATTTATCGGTTGGCATAGATCCAAATAAATCGGTAATCTATTTGCAGTCAGCGGTTCCAGAAGTGACCGAGCTCTCGCTCTTCTTCGGTAATCTAATAACTGTACCCAGACTCTCTCGCGTACCAAGTCTCAAGGAAATGGCACAGAATGCGCATATCGAGGAAATGCCTTTTGGCCTTTTGGGATATCCGGTGCTGCAGGCAGCCGATATTCTGCTCCCTCGCGCACATCTCGTTCCCGTGGGCAAAGACAACGAAGCTCATGTCGAAGTTACGAGAGAAATTGCAAGACGTTTTAACTATCTATACGGTGAGACCTTTCCAGTGCCGGAAGTGATGGTCTCGGAATACGGCTCGCTCGTTGGTACCGATGGAAATACCAAGATGTCCAAAAGCTTGAACAATGCCATCTTTCTTTCCGATGATGCAAAAACCGTGAACAAACGTGTCATGTCGATGTATACCGATCCAAAACGTATAAGAGCGGATATTCCAGGCACCGTCGAGGGAAATCCCGTCTTCATATATCACGATGCTTTTAATCAAGATAAAGCCGAAGTCGAAGAGCTCAAAGCGCGCTATAGGGCTGGAACCATCGGCGATGTCGAAGTAAAAGAAAGGCTAGCCCGAGTCCTGAATGATTTTCTGGGTCCCATACGCGAACGTCGAGCTTACTATGAATCACAAAAAGGCCTTGTCGAGGAAATCATATACGAAGGCACTCTTCGTATGCGACAAGAGGCAAGAATCACTATTTCCATGGCAAAAAAAGCGATGGGCATGAGCTCAATCTGGAATCGTATTTCCAGAAAGGCAGAAGAGCGGAAAAAGGACGCATAAAGAGCCTAGAGTATGCTGCTCATCTTTCTCCATAGAACTCGGGGCTGATCGACCAGACTCGAGAGCGATTTCTGCCCGCTTCTTTTGCCGCATATAGAGCCATATCAGCCTTCCTTATGTACTCATGCAGAATGTCAAGTGTGCCGGGAATGGCTGCATAGATTCCTATGCTTACTGTTGGCATTTTTTTATTTTCTTCCATTTTGATTTGAGCAATTTTGTTGCGAAGCCTCTCCGCAACAATCAAGGCTTCGCGCGTGCCTAGATCAGGAAGGAGCACAACAAACTCCTCTCCTCCATAGCGAATTGCATAGTCCCGTGTACGAATCTGCCCACGAATAGTCATAGCTATCGTCTGAAGAACCACATCACCATAAGCGTGTCCGTATGTGTCGTTTATCTGTTTGAAATGATCGATGTCCAGGATAAGTACGCCGATTGAGTGCTCCTCTTCTATGGCCTTTTGAAAAAGGCTGATTCCATGAGTCTCTAAACCATAACGGTTAGCCAGCCCTGTCAGCTTGTCGGTCATGGCCTGTCTTGTCACGAGCTGATGCCTGCGCGCGTGCTCTAGAGCAATGGCAATGTATTCTGATAGCTCGCTTGCAATTCTGACATGCTGATCGTTGTAGGCGTTCAATTCCTTGTTATCTAGAGTCAGCAATCCAATCACCTTCTTTTCATATATAAGAGGAATACCGAGCCAAGACATAGTGGCGAAATCTTCTGTAGCATTGATAAAACCTGGGAATGACTGCCTAACATCGTTGCAGATGACAATCCTCCGCTCTTCAATGGCGCGCACAGCCGGATTATCAACCCCATGAGCAGGAAAAACAAGGCCACTGAGATCGCTTTCGTTGTAGCCATAACCTGCGACGACAACCAATCTTCCATCTTCGAGGGATTCCGCGCAGGCTCTATCAAAGGGAATAATGCGGCGCAGTTGGCTAGTGGTTCTCGAAAATGTCTCACCAAAATCGAGGCTCTTATTGATGGCGGTAAAAAGCTCTCGCATGGTATCGATCTCGACAAGACGCTCTCGTATTTCTTCCTGAGAATTGATGAGATCGTCGAGATCTACGACATGACCCACTATTATTCTTGGCCTTTTATTGGGATTCCGCAACAGAACTTTTATCGTAAAGCGAAGCCATCTATAGGTCGATTTATCCTTCGAAGCGAGTCGAAAAGCATCGATGAAAGTCTCTGTTTGACCTGACCAGATACGCTGTAGTTGTAGATTCGCCCTCTCTCTATCGGACTCATGGACAGGAAAGTCCTCTATGACCTTCAGCAAGTCCGAGTCTTCATATCCAAAAGATCGAAGAGTTGTACAGGATTGCGCGGTGTGAGATAGAAAGTCAATATAAAAGATATCGGTTTCCTTAAAGAAATCCGAAAGTGAAGAATCTAGGAAAAAATCCCTTAAGATAGAAGCTTCGAGTTTCACTATACTATAAAATTATATGTTATGATGATGATTCTGTATATATGAAGAAACCACTCAATGAGATATCAAATTCGGCTTTCTATGCACGGTTTAATGGCTGGTTTGAAACAAGTTCAGCGATAGGCCTACATTTATCCAATAAAAGGAATATCTCCAGTGTCTCCAAAAACCTCCGATTTCTTCAGCGTGGCCTTACAGGAAATCGAGGACTCATAGCCTCTTCATATATGGACGAGTGGAGCATTTTGCAGCCTTATTTGCTATACTATTGGCCTATCTCCTTTTACGAAGTATCGGCAATACTCTACGAGCTAAAAACGAGAGCGGTGCTTCCAGATATTAATTCCGTATTGGATTTAGGGAGCGGACCCGGGCCGGCTTCTTTCGCCGCTCAGACGTTTGGAGCCATGCGGGCTAGTCTTGTGGATAAAAGCAAGCGTGCACTGGCGATGGCCTCCGCCATAGCTGCCAAAGGAAGGCGTAAAAATCTTAACCTTGAGATCATAGAATATTGTGCTAGCATCGAGGACTTCTGCGCTCCAAAGGGCGAATCCTATGATCTGATCATCGCGGCTAACAGCCTCAATGAGTTATGGGCCGATTCGCCAGATGGAATTTTAAGGCGACGGGATCTTGTATTGCGGTTCTTGCCCAATTTGCAGCCTGAGGGAATCCTCATAATAGTGGAGCCTTCCGCTCACTATACGAGCATTCCGCTCCTTGAGTTGCGCGATAGTCTGCTTGCAGCAGATTTGAACGGCTTTTCTCTTGCCTGCTTAGGCCCCTGCCCGCATTCCTTCGCTTGCCCAATGCTGGATCAAGTTAAGAAACCTTGTTTCTCAGAATGGCAATGGAATCTTCCCCCTTCGGTTCGCGAGCTTGCGGATTGTGCAGGACTTGATCGCGATTCTCTCAAAGCCTCCTGGGTAGCCTTGAAGAAACAAAAAAATCGAGGGAAAGACAAAGAGGCTCTGCAAGACAATAAGACAGGCTCCTTTGATTCCGCTGATCTTCGCGGTCGCATTGTATCTGAACCCATGCTCAACAAGGCCGGAAGAGTTCGCTATATCGTGTGCACAAATAGAGGTTTGAGGGTTACGATTTCAGCGCCTCGAAACGACCCGACGGCTGAAAACCTAGGGTTTTTCGGGCTTGGACGCGGCGACCTCATTGCTGCAAATGGTTTAGAAATTCGGGGGGAATCGCACTTTGGCATTGCACCCGGCTCACAGCTCGAAGTATTGATGAGAGCCCCAAGGATTTAGAAAGCAAGCGCAATAAAAAAGGAGCGCATGCCGTTTAAGTTTTGGCAGCGCCCCTTTTCCCTTATATTCCGGATTTCCCTCTTATTTTAGATAGAGTGGCCTTTCCTTGTATTTGGTGTGCAGAAGCTCATGGGCCTTGTGGCTTCCCGGCTTCTCCAGAAACTCTTCATACACCTGCTTGATGAATGGGTTATTATGAGAGCATCTGTACTCGCATTCTTCATCGTGATCGTAGATACCGCGCATGCGGAGCTTTCTCACTTCATCATTGGCTCCATAGGGCTGACCGCCACCGCCTATACAGCCGCCTCTGCAAGCCATAACTTCTATGAAGTGCCATGGCGTCTCGCGGCCTTCTGCCCTAGCCTTGCGAACTTGCTCCAAAACTGTAGCGATATTGCCCATCTGATGCGCTGCAGCTACGCGCAGTTCGATGTTATCGATGTGAACAGTCGCTTCTTTGATGCCCGAGAGCCCGCGCACCGCAGTAAACTCAACTTCCTCGAGCTCCTTTCCTGTCACAAGGAAATGAGCCGTTCTAAGTGCGGCTTCCATAACTCCGCCAGTGGCTCCGAAGATGGCTCCAGCCCCAGAATAAGGTCCTAAGGGACTATCCGGCTCCGAATCAGGTAGCTCCAGAAAATCGATTCCGGCCTGCTTTATCATGCGAGCTAATTCTCTTGTAGTGATAGAGACATCGACGTCCTGAAATCCCGAAGAGAACATATGCTCATCGCGGCTATTCTCGAATTTCTTTGCTGTGCAGGGCATTATGGAGACAGAGTAAATCTTGGCCGGATCTACATTTGCCTTAGCTGCCCAATAAGTCTTGATCATTGCTCCCATCATCTGTTGAGGACTCTTGGCTGTTGAGAAGTTAGGGATCATATCCGAATAGTATTTCTCCATATAGTCGACCCAAGCTGGGCAACATGAAGTAATTAGCGGCAAGCTTCGATCGATTGTAGCCTGCAATAAGCCATTCTCGCCGCCTTTAAGCGCAGCGGTCAGCCTATGAACAAATTCGGTGCCCTCCTCCATTATTGTAAGGTCAGCCGAAAAGTTTGTATCGAAAACCGCATCGAAACCAAGGCGACGAAGCGCTGTATAGATTTTGCCGGTCAGCTCTGTCCCTGGCGGCAAACCAAAAGCTTCCCCAAGAGCAACGCGAACAGCCGGGGCAATTTGGACAACACAGGTCTTTGCATCCGGCCCTTCCTTCATAAGAGCATCCCAGATGAGGCTTGTCTGATCGTTTTCATAAATGGCGCCGACCGGACAATGTGCTGAACATTGACCACATTTGATACAGGGGCTTTCGCCTAGCTTCACATCCGCTGCCGGAGCTATACGGATAGATTCTCCGCGTCCTAAGAACTCTACAGCCCAGACACCTTGCATTTCTTGGCATACTTCGACACATCGACCGCAACGAACGCATTTTGAAGGATTAAGAATGAGGCTCCCGGTGGATGTATCCAAGGGCAAATCGCGCACTATTTTCTTAAAAGGCTGTTCCCTTATGCCGAATTCCTGGGCGAGAGTCTGCAGCTCGCAAGCTTGATTGCGCGGGCATGCAAGACAATCGTCGGGATGTGTCGAAAGAATGAGTTCGATCACTGTTCTGCGCGTCTGCACAAGCTCGGGATCATTGGTGATTATGCTCATGCCTTCGGAGACGGGCGTGCAACACGAACGCAGCATTTTGTTCGATCCTTCTACCTTAACCACACAGATACCACAAGCTGCCCAAGGCGAAAGATCGGGGTTGAAACAGAGCGTCGGAATTTTTACATGTGCTTTTTTTGCAGCTTCCAGAACGGTCGAACCTTCAGCAACCTGAACGGGTATTCCATTGATCTTTAAGTTTATCATAGTCTTCTCTCCCTGTTTTTAGCGCTTGATGACCGCACCGAATTTGCAGACGGTGAAACACTCGCCACACTTGATGCACTTCGAGGTATCGATGACATGGGCTTTCTTTTTCTCACCGGAGATGCATGTAACCGGACAGCGGCGCGCGCAGAGACCGCAGCCAATGCACTTTTCGGGGTTGATTTCGTAGACCACAAGGTCTTTGCATTTGCCTGCGCGGCATTTTTTATCGTGGATATGTTCAAGATATTCATCGCGGAAATGTCTTATCGTCGATAGCGTCGGATTAGCTGCCGAACCTCCCAGCAAGCATAGTGATGCCTTTGTCATGGCTTTACCTATCTGTTCGAGCTTGGCTAGGTCGGCCTCTTCGCCTTGCCCCCTGGTTATTTTGTCCAACAGCATCTGCATCTGCTTTGTCCCTATACGACAGGGAGCGCATTTTCCGCAGGATTCGTCGACGCAAAATGTCATATAGAATTTGGATACATCGACAACGCAGTCGTCTTCATCCATGACAATCATACCGCCTGAGCCCATCATCGAACCAAGAGCGGTCAGGGTTTCGTAGGAAATTGGCTTATCGAGGTCTTTTTCCACAATGATACCGCCAGAGGGTCCTCCTGTTTGAACGCCCTTGAACTTCTTGCCGTTTCTAATGCCTCCGCCTATGTCGAAGATTATCTCACGCAAGGTTGTTCCCATAGGTACTTCAATGAGTCCAGAGTTGTTTATCTTGCCCGTTAGAGCAAATACCTTTGTGCCTTTGGACTTGTCGGTTCCTATGGAAGAGAACCAATTAGCACCGCGCGTGAGAACCACCGGCACATTAGCCAGGGTTTCGACATTGTTGATAACCGTGGGCTTGCCCCAAAGTCCTTTCATAGCAGGGAACGGGGGCTTTGGCCTGGGCATTCCGCGTTTTCCTTCGATGGACTGAAGAAGCGCAGTCTCCTCACCACAGACAAAAGCACCTGCACCCAGACGGATTTCTATATCGAAATCGAATCCGGAGCCCAAAATATCCTTTCCCAGAAGCCCATATTCCTTTGCCTGGGCTATAGCAATTTTAAGTCGCTCAATGGCAAGCGGGTATTCTGCTCGAATGTAGATGTATCCGAAGTTCGCTTCTACTGTTTTCCCCGCAATCACCATAGCCTCGAGAATAGAGTGAGGATCGCCTTCGATCGTGGAACGATCCATATAGGCGCCGGGATCTCCTTCGTCCGCATTGCAGACGATATATTTGATATCACCGGGAGCCTTGCGAGCAGCTTCCCATTTCATACCCGTTGGGAACCCTGCTCCACCTCTTCCGCGAAGCCCAGATGCTTTAAGCTCAGCAATTACCTCTTCTGGCGTCATTTCAAAAAGGACTCTCTCGAGTGCCTTATAACCATCTCGGGCAATATACTCATCGATATTTTCTGGATTTATGACCCCGCAGTTTCTAAGGACTATTCTAAATTGCTTCTGGTAGAATTCGATCTCTTCTAGTTTGGTTGTTTCGGTCTTCTTGTCCTTTCGATAGAGAAGACGAGTGACTTCACGGCCTTTTATAACCTGCTCTGCAATTATGTCATGAGCATCTTCCGGTTTGACTTGAACATAGAATGATTCGCTGGGTAGCACTTTTACGATTGGGCCTTTCTCACAGAATCCAAAGCATCCTGTTTTGACAACCTGCACATCACGGCTCACACCCAGAGACTCGGCTTCCTTGATGAGATTTCGGTATATCTCGTCGCTCCGAGAAGATTCACAACCCGTTCCACCACAGACTAAAATGAAGTTCTTGTATGCCATACCATCCTCCCGTCTCAGTGCTTTGCAATGTCGATGGCTGGCTTGTCGAATATATGATTATCGAGCAGACTGTGTTCGATCAGGTGCTTAACCACGAGTTCTTCCGCCACATCGCTCGTCATCTTGCCATATATTACAGGGGGCATATCGGGCATAATCACTTCGACCGTGGGTTCTACATAGCATAAGCCCATGCATCCAGTCTGCCTAACCACTACCTTATTCGCCAGCTTGTGTTTTTCGAGGGCTGCAACGATCGCATCGAAAGTCTGCTTTGCGCCGGCTGCGATACCACAGGTTCCCATTCCAACAATTAACTGGATATCCTTGCCTTCCACATTTCGTGTTTCGAGCTCCTCTTGCTTCTGTGCCCGCAGAGCACGAAGCTGATCGAGGGTCATTTTCGCCATATTCTCTATTCCTCCTGAGATGCAAGATATTGCTTTACGAGCAACAGGGAGGAGGCTGACGTCAGATCGCCCACCGCCTCGACAAGCTCGCTTTTTTTGACTTCATACGAGAGCCCGTCTGAGCTCCGTCTCCTTCTTAGTATCAATTCTCGCGGACCTACCATATTTAGAGCATTCAAAAAAAGCTCAGGTACATTGCCAAGCGGTGGGCTGTCTATGCTGGATTTCGGAAAAGAGAAACATACCTCAGTGCCTTTGCCTTTTTCCGATCTTATTCTAAAGGAACCATCAGCCTGTTCTACCGCCTGCTTGATAAATGGAAGGCCGAACCCAGCCTTTCTACCAGGATGCTTTGCGGCACTGTTCTTTAACGGATCGAACGCTTTGTTTATTTCGTCAGGGCTCATCCCGCAACCATTATCAGCAATGCGCACGTGGACTCCATTAGTTGCATCATCAATCTCTACTTCGATAAGACTTGAGCTTGCTTCTACTGAATTTTGTATAAGATCGAGCACAAAATCTCCGATTGCAAAGTGCATCGCACTCAGCGCTCTCGGTATTTTGCAATAATGCTTGGTAGCTGTTCCTTGGTTAGCTTGCCATATACTTCATCATCTATCATGATCACTGGAGAAAGCCCGCAGCAACCAAGGCAGCGCACTTCATCTACGCTAAAAATGCCATCGTCCGTCACTTCGCCTGGCTCAACCGACAAGATAGAACGGGTTTCTTCGAGCAGGTCCTGACCGCCTTTGAGGTAACAGGCCGTTCCCATACACACTGCGATGCGGTGCTTACCAGGCTTTTCTGTTTTGAAGAAATGGTAAAACGTAATAACGCCATAAATCCGTGCAAGTGGGATACCAGAGATTAACGATAGCTTCTCTGCTGCAGCCCGCGAAACAAAACCATATTCATTCTGGATGCGATGCAGCATCATTACTAGTCCGCCTTCCTTCTTGCTCCATTCATCGATGTATGTCTGCAACTCATCCGAAAACTCGATGTCTCCTGCGACCATCCTGTAGCTCCTCTTAAATAATATTAGGAAATCTAAATATAGAATTATCGATAAATCAGTAACGAATATATCATACAGCCTAAACCGAAAAAACTCAAGTCCTTTTTGGGCTAAATCCGACCCTAGGATAGATGACGAAAGTCTGTATTTGAATTATCTTTCTTATGGAGAACAAGGCAATGCCGAATACTCGGAATTACGTGAGCATTTATTACCTCAAGAAGCAAGTTATTTTGCCTATCGATATGAAAGGCTATAAGGAAAAAGAGTGAAATCTGGAGATACTGTAAGCACATATTTGCTCGAGCAAAGGCTCGGCAAAGGTGTAACGGCATCTACTTGGCTTGCCAAACCGGCACAGTCCGAAGAAAATGGGCTCGACGAGGACAATTCTGCTTCCGCTGCCCTTTCTGCCCAAGCTTGTGTGCTCAAGATATTCGATATAGCCGAGACCAGTTCCTGGAAGCCCCTGGATCAATTTAGACGCGAAGCCGACATTCTCCGCACCCTAAATCATCCGAGAATCCCAAAATACATAGAGAGTTTCGAAACGACCACAGAAGAGAAATTCCTTTTCGTGCTTGTTATGGAATACATAGAAGGAGATACGGTCGAAGCCTATATAGCCTCGGGCAAGAAATTCACTGAAAAGCAAATCGAAGAGTTGCTTGCGGAGCTTGCGGATATACTGGCTTATCTGGGCAGTCTGCGTCCTCCAATTGTGCATAGAGACATCAATCCTCGAAATCTAATAATTAGGCCGGATGGACACATAGTACTCGTCGACTTTTCCGGGGTTCAGGATGCCATTCGCACAGCCCTTTATCCTGGTGCCACACTGGTAGGCACCGCCGGTTATATACCAATGGAGCAGGTATCGGGTCGAGCCACCCATCGTTCCGACCTCTATGGTGCCGCCGCAACAACTGTTTTCATGCTCACAGGGCGAAATCCTTCAGAATTGCCAATGCGGAATCTCAAAATAGATCTATCGGGACTTCTGTATATGTCGCCGAGACTCTCTTTTGTGTTGGATAACTGGCTCGACCCGGATCCAGACCGTCGAACTCTTTCTGCAATCAAGGCGGCAGCAGTTTTGAGAGAAAAGATTGTCCTCCCCTCGGAGACCAGGACAAGCATAGATGCAAAGACTGAAGCAACCTCGGCCGAAAACAACCAAATGGGAGCTGGACCTTCTTGGAGCGGAGCCTTTCCTCGGGATTCCTTTTTAGGAGAGATCCTGCACAATCTGGAAGAGAGGACCGAACAGAGAGTCTACCCTTCGGAATTACCTTCGAATAGCCAGCTTATAATTCAGGATCTTGCACCTGGGCTCTATATAAAAATGCCAAAAAGAAGCAATAGCAGCATGCGAGGGGGCACTATCTTTCCTATCGCATGGATGGGTTTTGTTTTTTTCTGGACCACTATGACCTTGCGCATGCATGCGCCATTCTTCTTTCCTCTCTTTAGTATTCCGTTTTGGATTGCTGGTTTTTCAATGATCAAAGCCCTAATAGGACCCTCGATGACCGAGACTGAGCTCTTTTTGACATCGGATGGGTTCCTTCGAAAAAGCTCAGGGTTTCTATCGAATTCAGCGCAACAATGCCTACTCTCTGATATTAGAGAAGCTAAGGTGCGCAAAAGCTCTGTGCGAATCAATAGGCAATACGTCAAAGAACTCACAATCAAGATAAAAGGCGGCACTATCAATTTTGGCCTAGGGCTCTCTGACCCTGAGCTATACTACCTGGAAAAACGCTTCAACGAGGAGCTCGGCCTACTCAGGCAGCTGCCGGCGCAGGAAAGTTAAAGCAACATAAGCCTTGTTTTTCAATCTAAGCTAGATTACAAAATCGTTCTTGTTTTTCCGTTTTTTCGTACTATAATTATTATTGGTATTTCGGTTTTCGAATTACCAATTATGATTAAAGGAGGGAAAGATGAGAAAAATTCTGTTAGTGTTTGCAATAATGCTGACTATTTTCCTTGTAGGATGCCCAAATGCCCCATCAAATGATGTGCAGGAAGTTGAAGAATACCAAGCGAGCAACCTAAAGGCTAGTGGCGCAACAAATGTACCCGAAGATGAGCAGGGAATCATCGATGTCTTTGCTAGTGCAGAAAATATGGAAAACGATCCATTTGTAGCAGATCTTGATGAATTCTTTGGATCACTTAGCAACGGCTCAGAAGAAGGTGATGAAGAAGAAGATAATACAGATGAGGGAGTTAAAAGCATTGCAAAAAGAGCTCTTTCTGCTGCCAAGGATCTTGGTGAAAGTCTAGAAACCCAGATTGCTGTAATTCAAGAGCATCTAGAAGCATTCCCCACAGAAAAGCAACTGAATGAGACGATCAATGTTAATGGAGAGGAGATAGGTAACTACCTGATCTTTACCAAGGGAGAAGCTACTCTAAAAGCGGATGCTGAAACAACTGACGATGCTGCGATTGCTGGGGATTTGAGCAATCTGAAAGAGATTTCTGCAGACGCATCGTTAAATATAGAAGTCAATCCGACTGATGAACTATATTCTGCAAGCTCTTCTATAAAGGATTTAAAATTCAGGATGAAAGCTGCCGGCAACGTGAAAGCCGTCGCGAATGAAGATCCTGCTAAAGCGCCAACAATAACCTTAAATTATAGAGAAAGCCTTAGTATTGGGCTATCATTCTGCAATTCTGGTAAAGGCGGTAAATTCGTCATAAAGGAAGATGCTGATTACTCTAGGACATTCACTGGCGAAGAATTTGATGAGGCAATGAATCCAGAAGACGCAGAAGACTCCGATGAATTGATACCAGGTCTATTGGAGCCCAATATCACCATCAGTCTCAAGGTCTATGATGACAACAATCAAGTCAAATTTTCCAAAACTTATAATAGCATTGAAGAATTCACAACCGCCTTTGCTCATCAAGAGCCAACAGAGTAAAAAGTTTTGCTAATAGATAATCGCCCCTTGCGGTCAGCCATCCGCGGGGGCGGTTTATTTTAGAAATGTTTATATAGTTGAACAGTCGCAACGCATATCATAGCTGCATAAAACACCGAGCAGAAAATCAGTCATTCTCACTCATACATAAAGGCTCGCCACTGCGAAGGAGCAATCCCTGTTTTCTTCTTGAAGAGTCTCGAAAAATGATATTGGTCTTCGAAGCCGAGGCGATATGCAACTTCTTTGACCGAAAGATCGCCTTGTTCGAGAAGGCTCTTGGCGGCGTGTATCTTTATATGGATATAATATTGATATGGCGTCATAGAGGTATAAGTCTTGAAGATATCATTGAAACGGGAGACACTCGTGCCAAGCTGACTTGCGATGCTTGGAATGTCTATATCTCCATATATTTTTTCCGCCATTATGCATTTTGCGGATTCGACTATCTTAGTCGTATGGCTAGACTGAGCCTGTCTTCGCGAGCAAGCTTTTATCTCCGAAATGAGCGATAGAATCTTGGCCGTGGCAACTATTTGGTAGAGTGGCTTCTGGTTGCGCACCTCGTCGATTATTTCGTTATAAAGATTGAGGATATTGTTCTGTAAGCCCACTTCGAAAAAGGCTTGCCCAGGATTCAAAAAGCCTCGCGCACCAAGCATTTCAAAATGCTCTCCTTTGAAGCCCACCCAATACTCCATCCATCCAATCTCATAGACTGGCTTGTAGAAATGCCTTATGCCCGGAAAGACCATAATGATAGAGCCTGGTTTAACTTCATAATGCTTGCCCATGGTCTCGAAGACACCCTCGCCCTTTGTTACATAGACGATCTGGTATTCGTTGAGTGTTCTACCCACCGCAACCTTCTGGAACATACGAGGGTGTCCGTCCTTGTTAGGAGGATAGATGGTATATGGCAGCACTTCGGCATAGCCTGCGTCGGTGCAGACCATCTCCCACTGTTCGTCTTCCTCTGAGTAGGTAAGGTAGCGAAAATAAGTATGCTCTCCGGTCTTCTCCATTGGTTTTTCTCTCTTAATATCGCCCTTATAGTGGGATTTCTTACAACGGGCAAGATGCTCTTCTTCTTGCCCTCATGCAAGAATTATCTATCATAAAAACAATAAAATCCATTGTGCTCTGCCAGAGCTAAACTATACTGATATAAATATGATTAAGAATTGTATGCCAAATCCTACGGTTGGGCTTTTTGGTATCGGTCTGGATACCTATTGGCCTCAATTCCCCGGCCTCAAAGAAAGACTTGCTGGATATCTAACGCAAACTCGCACCTTATTAGAAAAAGCGGGCGCAACGGTCATAGATGCAGAACTAGTGGATTCGGTGCAAAAAGCTCGAGCCGCCGCAAGGCTCTTCCGAGAAAAGACAGTCTCAATTGTATTCTTGCATATCACAACATATGCACTCTCGCAAACGGTCTTGCCTGTTGCACAAGGAATTGGAGTACCCATAATAATTATCAACATGCAGCCCGCAAAGAATATCGATTATTCTTGGTTCAACAGCCTGGGCGATCGGGCGCTAATGACGGCAGAATGGCTCGCAAACTGTCAATCCTGCTGCGTGCCGGAAATTGCAAATGTATTCAATAGGAATAATATCCCTTACCATATTGTTACCGGATTCCGCGGTGAAGAATTTATAGAGCATGAACTGACTGGCTGGATCAAGGCTACCCGGGTTGCCGAAGCGCTGCGATCCACCAACATAGGGATCCTCGGTCATTACTACGAAGGCATGCTCGATGTTTACACCGATGTGACACGGATGGCAGGCACCTTTGGTAGCCATTTCAGCCTAATCGAAATGGACGATCTAGTACGGCTCCGCAGAAATGTCACTGCTGCCCAGGTCCAGGGCAAAATAGCTCAATTACGCCAGGAATTCGATGTAGTGCCTGAGTGCGAGTTGTCAGAATTGGAGCGAGCTGCCTCAACATCCCTTGCTCTGGACGCTCTGGTAAAAGAAAAAGATCTGGGAGCTCTGGCATATTATTACGAAGGTCTGCCAGGCAGCGAATATCAGGATATCGCAACCTCGATGATAGCGGGAAATACACTATTGACTGCACATGATGTGCCGGTTGCAGGAGAATGCGAAATAAAGAACGTAATTGCAATGAAGATCCTGGATCTATTGGGCGCTGGGGGCTCGTTCTCGGAGTTCTATCTGATAGATTACGAGGATGATGTGGTGTTATGGGGGCATGATGGCCCTGCCCATGCTGCTATTGCCGAAGGCAAAGTTAAGCTCGTACCCCTCCCGCTTTATCATGGAAAGCCTGGTAAAGGCCTCTCCATTCAGATGAGCGTTCGACATGGCCCAGTTACGCTCTTGTCCGTAGTCGAAGACGCTAGAGGAAAAGTATTTCTCCTGACTGCAGAAGGCGAGTCGGTATCTGGACCGACTTTGCAGATTGGCAACACCAATAGCCGCTATAGATTCCCTATTCCAGCACGTGAGTTTTCCGAAGCTTGGTCGAAACAGGGACCAGCACATCATTGCGCTATTGGCATAGGGCATGTTGCCGACGAAATCGAAAAAGTGGCTGCTCTATTTGCTATCGAGTGCAACCGCGTCTGTTGAAAAGGAAGGTATAATGCCTGATTATATTTTGGAACTAAGACATATATCGAAGTCTTTCCCTGGCGTTCAAGCACTCAAAGATGTGCATTTTCAGCTAAAGCCTGGAGAAATTCATGCTCTTATGGGAGAAAACGGAGCTGGAAAGTCGACTCTCATCAAGATAATAACCGGCGTATACCAACCAGACCAGGGGGAGATCTATTTCAATGGACAAAAGATCCATTTTCGTAGCCCTACTGATGCCCAGAGACTTGGAATTGCAGCAGTTTATCAGCATGTAGCCTGCTTTCCAGATCTCTCCGTGCTTGAAAATATATTCTTGGGCCACGAGAGCTTCGATCCAGTAACTCGCAAAATCAATTGGCGGGAGCTGCGCAAGAAGGCCGACGATCTCCTCGAAAGCCTAGATGCGGATTTTAGCCCCTCATCCACCATGGGCAACCTTTCGATTGCTCAGCAACAAATCGTCGAAATTGCGAAGGCTCTATCTGTAAACGCTAAGATCCTTATCATGGATGAGCCAACTGCCCCGCTATCTCGTCGAGAATGCGAAGACCTCTATCGAATTGTTGAAAATTTGCGCGACACCGGTGTATCGATAATCTTTATTTCCCATAGAATCGAAGATATGTATCGGATAGCCGAGCGGGTAACGGTTCTCAGAGATGGTGCCTATGTTGACACTTGGAAAGTACCCGGCCTCGAACAGACCAAGTTGGTACGGGGAATGGTGGGACGTGAGATAACTCAATACTTTCCTTCGAGACACATTCAAATCGGAGAAGAAATATTCCGAGTAGAAAACCTCTCGCGCACTGGATTTTTTAAGGACATTTCCTTCTCGGTTCGTCGTGGAGAAATCTTAGCCTTGACTGGCCTTGTTGGTGCGGGACGAACCGAAATCTGCGAAAGCATATATGGTATCTCACCTCGCGATTCAGGCAGATTTTTCCTCGAAGGAAGAGAAGTCTCGATTCGGTCTCCGGAAGAAGCTCTGGCTCATGGTATTGGATATCTGCCCGAAGATCGGATGAAACAAGGGCTTGTGCTCGACTGGGATTTGGTTCGCAATATAACGCTTGCATCGCTTAAATCCTTCTGCCAAAGAGGATTCATGAAGAATGACCAGGAGCGAGAAATTGCCGCACGCTTGATAAGCGATCTCAAGGTAAAAGCCGCTCACATCTATGTAAAAGCTTCCACGCTCTCTGGAGGAAATCAGCAAAAACTCATCGTGGCTAAGCTTCTAACTTCCAAGCTCAAGCTGATTATTTTGGACGAACCGACCAAAGGCGTCGATGTAGGCGCAAAAACCGAGATTTACCGCATCATGAATCAGCTCGCGGAACAAGGCTACGGCATCATAATGATTTCGAGCGAGATGCCCGAAGTTCTAGGCATGAGCGATCGCATCGTGGTGCTCCGCGAAGGAAGAAAATCCGCGGAATTCGAGACGGCAGCAGCCACTCAGGAAGCCATCCTCGAAGCTGCCATGACTAGCCAGAGGAGACAGGCGCATGCAATCGCATAAGAAGAGGTCTCCCAGCGACATCGATCAGTCGCTCACCGATAAAAATTCGGCTGGTTTATCCAAATTGAGTATACTCAGGCTATTTCAAAATTCCGAATCATTTCGAGAACTGGGATTGCTTATTTTTATAGTAATCTTATCTGGGATCTTTCAACTTCGGAATCCGAGTTTTTTGAGCCTTGCAAATATCAAGGATTTACTCGCCAATACCGCAATTTTGAGCATTCTATCGGTAGGCATGATGATGGTTATTCTAACCCGTGGCATTGATCTGTCGATTGGTTCCACGATGGCTTTGTCTGGCATGGTGACAGCGTTGACTGTAAGCGCAAATCCAGAGATATCGCCCTTGCTATCTTTGCTAGAGGGAATGTCGATCGGACTTGCTGCCGGTTCGATCATCGGTGTGCTCATTGCTTACTTCAATATTCTTCCCATTATTGCAACCCTCGGTCTTATGAACATTCTTCGAGGAATGACCTACCTTGTCAGCAAGGGCAAATGGGTCAGCGCTTATCAAATGTCGACCGGTTTTAAGAATCTGAGCACAGGAACCACCTTAGGCATCAACAATCTAATTATCTTTGCAGTAATAATTTATATTTTTTATTCCTATTTTATCAATCAAACCAAGACAGGTCGATATATCTATGCCGTAGGTTCCAGTCCAGAGACAGCCGAGCTTATCGGCATAAAGCGAAAACGTATCATCCTCCTTGTATATTCGCTTATGGGTCTGCTTGCTGGATTGTCTGGTGTGCTGTGGGTAAGCAAATTTGCATCGGCACAGGGAGATACGGCAGTTGGATATGAAATGAACGTAATTGCCGCGACGGTTTTAGGCGGTGTCAGTGTATCCGGTGGGCGAGGAAGAGTAACCGGTATTATTCTGGGATCTGTTCTGTTCGGAATCCTTGCGAATGCGCTCCCGCTAATTAATATTTCACCATTTTGGCAGCAGTTTATTCAAGGAATCGTCATCCTGGCGGCCATAATCTCCAATGTGCTGTTACAGCGGCGAAACGAAAAGGCCGCGCTCAGAAAGCGCGCAATTTGAGAGGAAAGAGATGGGAAAATCAGGGCTCGATATCAATAGACCGCATGCGCTCCAACGATACCAGTGGGAAGTTTTTCTCTTTGTTCTTTTTCTGGCAGTAAATGTTGTAAATTCATTTCTTAGCCCGTATTATCTTAGCCTCGATACATTTTTGAGCACGCCGATGAATTTTCTCGATAAGGCCTTTCTCGTGTTGCCCATGACGATGATAATTATTCTTGGCAACATCGATGTATCGGTGGGTTCAATCGTAGCGCTCAGCTCTGTGTTGATGGCAGTTTCTTATAATGCAGGGGTTCCTATGCCTCTGGCCATGGTTTTAGCCCTCCTTGTAAGCACAATCTGCGGTTTTATCAATGGTTTTCTTCAGATCAAGTTTAGAGAGCTTTCCGCAACGATTATTACACTCAGCACTATGACGGTTTACCGTGGAATTGCCTATGTGATTCTCGAAGATCGCTCGGCTGGGAAGTTCCCTTCCTGGTTCAGCTTTTTGGCTTGGGGATACATAGGTAAAGTACCCTTTATCTTCATAGTGTTTATCATTGCCGCGATTATTTTTTCGATTATCATCCATAAAACTCGCTTCGGACGCATGGTGTACGCAGTCGGAAACAACAGAACCGCCAGCGAATATTCCGGCATTCGCACAGATCGCGTAATTCTTGGTGTAAGCACGCTGGCGGGACTTATGGCTGGCTTTACTTCGCTCTTTCTTACTTCGCGCATGGGCAGCACAAGACCAAATGTTGCCCTCAACTATGAGCTCGATGCCATTGCCATGACGGTACTGGGTGGCATCAGTACCTCTGGCGGCAAAGGGCGCATTGGTGGACCGCTTATTGCAATTTTCTTGATTGGATTCTTGAACTACGGACTTGGCCTGCGGAATGTATCAGCGCAGGTCATTCTCATAATCCTAGGGATTCTTCTTATCCTTTCTGTGCTTGTGCAGAACTTTACTAATCGAGCTAGCCAATATCCAAGGAAATCGGCCACTCCGGCGCATCGGTCAGATGTGGGAGATGGTTCTGATATTCATAAGAATTCAGCACAAGGAGGCTGATATGAAAAAGACTGTCACTAGGGTAGCGTTGGTTCTCTTCGTACTTGCGCTCATTATCCCCACTGCCGTATTTGCAGCAGACAAACCGAAATTTGCCATCGTATTCAAGAATACAGGCAATCCATACGGTGAAAAGCAGCTGGAGGGATTCAGGATCGGCATAGAGGAGCAGGGCTTCGAGGCAATTCTGCGCTCTCCGGATCTGCCCACAGCCGAGGCACAGATTCAGATCATCGAGCAGCTTATAGCTCAAAAGGTCGCTTCGATCTGCATTGTTGGCAATGATTATGACGCCCTGACGCCTGTCCTAAAGAAAGCAAGCGCACAAGGCATCAAGGTGTTCTCTCTCGATTCTTCGGTCAACCCACAGGCGCGATTAACCCATGTCAATCAAGCGGATTCAGAGAAGATCGGCCAGACGCTCATTAAGGCTGCTTACGACATGGCTGGTGGCAAGGGCGAGATAGCTATTCTTTCGGCGACGAGCCAGGCATCGAATCAGAACATCTGGATCGATTTCATGAAAAAAGAGCTGGCTAAACCGGAATACAAAGACCTAAAGCTCGTCAAGATCGCTTATGGTGATGATCTGCGCGATAAATCCGTCTCTGAAACCGAAGGACTTCTGCGATCCTATCCAAACCTAAAGGTGATAATTGCCCCAACTACAGTGGGCATCGCGGCTGCCGGAAAAGTGCTCACAGACAAAGGGCTCAAGGGCAAAGTCTATCTAACCGGTCTTGGATTGCCTTCTGAGATGGCCGAATACATCAATAATGGAGTCTGTCCTTATATGTTCCTATGGAATCCAATCGACGTGGGTTATCTTGGATCATACGTAGCGACCGGCCTTGTGAGTGGCAAGATTACTGGCAAGGTTGGAGAGAAGTTTAGCGCTGGACGTCTGGGAAACTACACCATTACTCAAGCCCCAGATGGTGGTACCGAAGTATTGCTCGGACCTCCGTTCAAATTCGACAAGAGCAACATCGAAGAGTGGAAAAAAGTGTACTGAGTGCCTTTTGCGGGCTTGCCGGCATACGCAAGCCCGCAATCTCTATATTGCCCCATTGATTTAAGGATGGAAAAATGAAACGCTATGCATTTGTCATGCAGCTCAAACCTGGAAATGAAGCGGAATATAAGCGCAGACATGATGAAATATGGCCCGAACTAAAGTGCGAGCTGCGGAAAGCAGGCATTTCGAATTATTCGATATACTTAGATCCTGAGACATTAAGGCTTTTTGCAATTCAAAGCCTAGCCGAAGATGAGACGAGCGACTCCTTGTCCGAATTACCAATAATGCGCAAGTGGTGGGACTCGATGAAAGACCTCATGGATACGAATGCGGATAATTCGCCAAAAATATGGTCGCTCAAAGAAATGTTCCATATGGACTGAACGCATGGGGGTTTGTGCATGAATCTCGATTCTATTATAAGGCTATCTCGCCGTTACGGCGCGGACTCCCGGTATGTGTTGGCTGGTGGAGGAAATACCTCTATAAAGCAAGATAATGTAATGGCGGTAAAGGCTTCGGGAGTCTCATTGGGGACAATCGACGAGAGAGGCTTTGTATTGTTATCGCTTCCTAAGCTCATAAATATTCTCGAAGCTCCGCTTTCTTCCGACGCTACCGATCCTGAAGAAATCGTGCTCGAAAGGCTTCTTGCCTCAAGACTGCCGGGACAGACGATGCGGCCGAGTGTTGAAACACTGCTGCATGCCTTATTCCCATTTAGGTTAGTTGTGCATCTGCATCCGGCGCTGGTAAATGGTCTAATGTGCTCGGTCGAAGCTCTCAAGAGAGTACCTGAGCTATTTGGAGAAGAAGCCGAAGTACTACCTTATACAACGCCCGGATACACCCTGGCAGATAGAGTTCGCACATTGTTTAGAACCCGTAAAGCTATGGGCAGATGCCCAATTAAGATTCTTTTCTTGCGGAATCATGGAGTATTCGTCGCCGCGGATAATGCCGATGAAATAGATGATCTATATAGGTACATTTTTGATACTCTGGGAAAATGGGTGAGACCGTTGCCTTTGGATGATGATTCTCATTCTGTGGCGAGCAAAGTCAAGAATGAGCTTCCATCGGAGGATATAAGGGTGATGATAGAAGCGATATCCTCGGAATTTAACGTAAGATTTTCCTTTACGTTAAATTCGCTTTTGGGGTATTTTTTGGGTTCACCCGAAGCTTTTGAACCACTTAGCCAACCATTCACGCCCGACCACATTGTCTATGCCGGAGCCTGGCCTCTTTTTCTCAGCCAATCAGCAGCCAGCGATCTCAAACAAATCAAATCGGCAATCCACGAATACATCGCCAACCATGGCGAATTACCAAAAATCCTCGCCATCCAAAGAACCGGCATATTCGGCCTAGGAAAAGACGACAATGCAGCCGAGCGGGCCTGCCTGCTCTTCCAGGATGCGGCAAAAATCGCCTGGTACGCTCAGTCATTTGGAGGCGTTCATCCGATGGAATCAGAAGATGCAGATTTTATTCGAGGTTGGGAAGTAGAAAAATTCCGGTCAGGAGTAGCTGCCAATGGGCTGACCTCTCCTTCTTCGGAAAGTGCCCCTATACTAAAGAAATGATCTCTGGCTATGAAGGAAGGAGAACCCAATGCCTAGAACAGAGCAAGAATACAAAGCAGCGCGAGAGATTTATGCTGAACTTGCCATCGATACCGATCAGGCCATAGAGACCCTCGCCTCTATACCACTTTCCATCCATTGCTGGCAGGGAGATGATGTAATAGGCTTCGACGGTGCAACTTCACTCTCTGGCGGCATACTCTCCACAGGAAGCTATCCTGGGCGGGCGCGCAATGCCGAAGAGCTGCGCTCAGACGCCGCCTTCGCCTTCAGCCTGATCCCCGGCAAGAAACGCTTTAACCTACACGCTATGTATGCGGAGACAGGCGGCGCTAAAGTAGATCGTTGCGATCTTGAACCTAGCTACTATGAAGGTTGGATAGAATGGGCCAAACAACAGCATATAGGCCTTGACTTCAATCCGACATTCTTTTCTCATCCTCTAGCAGAAAGCGGCTGGACTCTAGCTCATGCCGATAATAATATTCGAGATTTCTGGATTCGGCATGGCAAGGCGAGTAGACGCATAGCCCAGTCGATCGCCGATGCGCTCAAGGATCATGTCGTCAACAATCTCTGGGTACCTGATGGGTACAAAGATATGCCGGCCGACCGCCTTGGTCCGCGTTTAAGACTCAAAGAATCTCTCGATGCCATATATTCCGAAAAACTGCCAAACGACCGAGTGCTAGACAGCGTCGAATCCAAGCTCTTCGGTATAGGATCAGAAGCCTATGTGGCAGGTTCTCACGAGTTCTATCTAGGTTATGCATCTCAGAAAGCCATTGGTCTATGCTACGATATGGGCCACTTCCACCCCACCGAAAACGTAGCGGACAAAATTTCTTCGACTCTTCTCTATGTACCATATCTGATCCTCCACTTGAGCAGAGGATTGCGCTGGGACTCAGATCACATAGTCATCTGGAATGATTCGCTAACAGATGTCTGCAGAGAGATTGTCAGAATGCATGTCTGGGATAGAGTCCATCTTGCTCTCGATTACTTCGATTCGAGCGTAAATCGTATTTCAGCATGGATCAATGGTGCACGCAGCACCCAAAGAGCGCTTCTCTATGCTTTTCTCGAGCCCTTAGAACCTATGCGGGCCGCAGAAGAACAAGCTGATTTCGGAACAAGGCTGTCATATATCGAAGAATCCGGCTCTCTACCTTTTGGCGCCATATGGCACCATTATTGCGAGACACAAAATGTCCCTTATGGCCTTGGTTGGCTCGAAGACGTAAAGGATTATGAGAAGAGAGTCTTAGCAAAGAGAATGTGATCTTCAAGAAATTGATAGCCGTAAATCGCCAAGCCTATACAGATATTTTGATTCTTGACTAATCGTGTCAAAAATATAGATACTATTATTAGGGGCATTAAGCGAACGCATGGCAGACCAGCAGAACATAGATATCAAAGATAAAAGGTATTCAATTTACAATTCTGAAATACCTATGCCTAATCCCTCCATGACTGCTACAACCGACAATTTTGATATCGAAAAAGAAATAGATGGAAACCGATATGCGGAAATTGTTACCCAGAGCAAGAAGCCGTTTTTTGCCATTCTGCGCGCTGCTATCAAAGAAGATTTCAGATTTATGCTGCCCCGCATTCTCATGCGAACAGCAAAAACCATGCGTCGAATTCCGCGCACTTTTGTAATCAAAACCCAAGAAGAACTCGACCAGTATGTGTTTGAGACCATCTTTTTATGGTCGCGTAGCTTAATAAAGATCACAAAAATGGAAATCGAGGTAAGGGGCGCGGACAAAATCCTTCCAGACAGGACTTATCTTTTTGCTTCTAATCACCGATCACCTGCCGACATACCCGTGCTCTTCGCATCGATCCCCCAACCTGCCGCCTTTGTGGCTAATGACTTATTTGGAAGAATACCTGCTCTATCTTATTGGATGCGCGCAAGCGGCTCTGTCTTTGTCAATCAAGGCCTTCCGCAATCAGAAGTGCGTGCCCTGAAAGCCATGGAAAAGCGATTAAAGAAAGGCCGAAGCCTTATATTATTCCCTGAAGGACATATGCACCAGGGCAATGGAATAGATGAATTCAACCGGGGTGGATTATTTGCGGCGGTTCGCTGTGCTGTGCCCATTGTGCCTATATGTATATATGGAACCGAAAAAGTCATGAGACCAGGCAGTTTTCATATCAATCCGTATCGCCACGTGGTCGTAGAATTCGGTGAGCCCATAGAAACCAAAAATCTTTGCAGAGCAGACAAGAAGGGCATCCACCTCGCAGTTCATGACATCATAAAAAACATGAGAACAGCTCTCGAGCAGGAATTTTCATCATAAAGAAAAAATCTACAGCCGGCTATCCCTCAAGATCGCTTCCATGCGAAGCCCGCTCACGCTCCCGAAGAGACCTGAGAAAGCTATCCACATATTGCCTGGCAATATCTTTGCAACCAAGTCCAATCGCTATCGCGACTCCAAGCGCTGCGGAACCAATTAGCAATAGAAGAAGGACATTCATGATCGACTCGAATCCAAGTTGTTCAACTACCATGATTATAACAATGATATAGCCCACCACTCTTATGAGGCTCTTAACCAAGGCCGCGGAACTCAGACCCGCATTGCTCATTATTGTCATTACGAAGTTCGAAAGAAAATTTACGATAAAGATGCCGATTGTCGCAGTGATTATGGTGGCCAGAATTGAAGGAATCGCACCGTAGAGCCAGGAAGAAATTGTCTCCGCAGCCCTTTTGTCAAGCACTGACGCAGCTTCTGCCAATGCAAAAAGCATTACAACCCAATACAGAAAGACGCCAATGAGCTTAGAAGCCGAATATCGAATATTTCCTTTGCGCAAAAATTCCTTGATACCGATCTTCTCCGCAAGAACATCGAATTTAAGCCAGGCTAATATAATTGGCACCAGGAGCTTCAGAAGCTTCGCAATTGCCCACCCAACTAACAGAATAAGGATAGCCCCAATCCCTGATGGCAAATTGTCGATCCATTGTGTTATTGCAATTAGAGTTTCATTCATTATATTTACCTCCCTTAAGAGCCCCGCTCAGCCCTCGGTGACAAGACGGTGGAGTTCTTCTACCGACATGCCTTCGATACCTAGAGAATGTACCGTGCGCCCATTGGCTCTATAGTCCTGGCTGAGCATCAGATTAGCAAGATCTATGATAAGGTTTATCGCCGGAGTCTCGATACCATACATTGCGGCCATACTGGCCATGGGTACAAGGCTCATGGGCACATCTTCCCATATATAGCGGTGTTCGATAGAACGCGGCGCTTTTATCCCTGCATAAGCCAGGGTAGAACGAATCGCAGTATACAGATCATCTCCCACTGAATCGTAGGTTAGATACAGCCACTCTCTAGCGGAGACCGTCCTTATCCCCAGAGCCCGTGCAAGCGCAAGTCTTTCATCGTCGATTGCTTGAAGCACCATTGCCACTGATGGAGAAATACCTTGAAGATAATATTCGAAATCTCCACCTGTGGATTCGATCCATCCAGCATTTAGAAGCGTAAGCGCTGGATGAAACACGGCTCCTATATTCTCTATGCTTGTTGCCAGAACATTGCTCCCTGCAATGAACTGTGGAAAGGCCACATCGATCACTTTTAGCACGGCGGGGGTAAGAAACGAAGGCAGAGCGCTGACTGGAACTCCATTCTTGATGCTAAAAATATGGGCTCTATTTCGAGTGATCATCCGCGAGGCATAGACGAATGTCTGAGCTTCGACCAGGACTACACTAGCCTCACATTTCTGGCGCTCTAGCTCTGCCCTGAATTCCAGTACCCCTCCGGTCCTTCCCGGATTTAGAACTACAATCTGTCCGTCTTTCAGAAAAGGTGCCATCAAGGTGGCTAGATTATAGTGAGCAGTCGAAGGAGTCACTATCATTATGACATCCGAACCTTCAAGTGCATCTCCCATATTAGCGCTTGCCAGACGCACAGGCCCGAAGCCAGTCACCATTCCCTCGATATCTATGCCTCCATACCAGCGAATCGCATTGAGATGCTCGTCTGTGCGATTATACATTTGAACAGGAAAACCCATGATGCCGAGATGGCCTGCCATTGCAATACCGCCATTCCCTGCTCCCACTACACACCAGACCATCTTCTTGCCTTTGGCGGCTATATGATCGAGGTGTGTTACAATGCCTTCCCAATCAGTGTTTTTCACCATATTGCTCCTTTTGCCCACCTCCACTCCCACTAGCCAACCAGCTTGAGTCAGCACTATGTGTAATAGAAGGCGCAAAGCCAATATCTTCGAGATTTCTTGCTATCCCAAAGAGTCGCTGACTCACTGAGAGAGGCTTGCCTTCTCTATCCACTACATGAACGCCACCATGCAAAAACTGCACGGGCTGATTTACAGCCGCTTCGAATTCATCTTTGCAGGCAATAAGCCAGGGTAGAGGAAAAACGCCCGATCTTAGCATCGAATAAAAACCGCGCGGACTATAGGTATTTGGAATTGTAGCTTCAATGAATTTGATCATGTTCTTGGCCTCTTTCAATAAGCTCCGCGTTCTAGCCTCGACCATTGCAGACTTGCCATATTCTGGCATATCACCTTTCTTTTTTAGGCGGCGATACTCCTTGAGCGCATACCTGGTTATCTGCACCGATTCTTCCACCACTTCAGGATCGGCAAGCCTTACACCTTCGGAATAGCTCACCACATGAATTATTTGAGGACTTGCCGGATTATCTGGCTCGATGTCATCCATAAGCATAGTCACCGCAGCGAGCTGAGCCCTGGCTTTCTCCAAATCGGACGAAAAGTAGTCCAGACCACCCCTGGGCTGCAGAATTACTGCAAAATCAGGTCCTTCTAGCTCCCCTACAAGGGTCCTTAAGGCACGCGCCTTGGCAATATCCTGGATTCCCCAGGTATACTTTGGAGTATTGAGCATGATTTGAAGGATCAAAGTGCGAATCCCCTGAGCCTTCGCTGCCTTAGCCGCAACATAACCAGAAACGATATAACCCACATCATCGCATCCACGAAAAGCAAACTGATGCGGCACATTTGGTTCCATGGCTTTATCGGTGGACGCGATATAGCGCAATGCCTCGAAATGCTCTTCGAGATTCTGCAAGACGGTGTTCTCCCCACGACCATCGAGCAGCGAAAACCACCAGAAAGAAAGGGCATGCCAGCAGATATCAAGTGCTTCTTCATGCATTTTTGCCATTTCAGGCACATGTTTTGTGCCTGCATAGGTTCGAACTAGCATGGGACGCGCAGCTTCCCATACTTCTCGATATTCTGCTGGATTGTTGATGGGGACGCCCCCACCATTGGAAAGGCCTGTCCAATCTTCGCCAAAATGGCTCTGAGTTAGCTGAGAACTTCCAATAGAGAGAATATCGAGCATCCTTGTTTTGGCCAGTTGTTTTGTCCAGTCGAGAAAGAGGGCAACTGCTTGCTCGCGATCCTCCGCGTAAGGGCCTACATGAGCGCGCATAAGCGGCGGAAGGTGCTGCTCTATTCCATGATGTACACGATCCAGCACTCGCTCCCCTCGGAGGCCGAATCTTTTGGAACCAGAGCGATCGATGGGCTTTATCTCCAAATATTTCCTGTTCTTGACAATTTCCTTGCCGAGCTCTAGGCGAGCCTTGTCGTAGGCGAGCTCCACGCTCGCCTGCTCGGGCACAAGATGTGCAGGTAAGCCCAACTTTTCCAGAACCTCCTCGTAAGACTCGTCGCCCTGGAACGTAGCGTCGACCATGGGCACGCGCTCCGCCGCCCGCCGGCAGGCGGGCGGCAGCCCCGCGAACCACAGAGCAACAAGCGGTCCACCCTCCCTTGCCATAAGCCCGAGGCGCCGAAGGCGCTCGACAAGGCGCGCAAAAATCTCGGCGCCACGCTCAGGGTCGAGCCGATATGAATATCCCAAAATATCGATATGCCTATCGCGTATCCATCTGATAAGAGAATCCAATTGCCCTTCATTAGTTATTCTGTCGATCTCCTTGTTTACATCATCTCCAGCAATCTCCACTCTTATGCCACAATCTCTTAAAATCTGGGCAAACGACAAAATTCCAAGTGTATGTGCATCTATTGCAGGTTTTACAATGCCAACTACATCAGTTTGCCTTACTTTGTACATTTCGAAACCTCCTTAGCACAGCATTCCCTGGGCTCTTAGACCGTCATTTCCTCTGTCATCTCCTCTGTCAAAAGAGGGCTCTACAAGACCTCGAGTTTTGTCCCTTTAAGCAGAGCTTGCGCCTCCTTTGGAAAAACTTGCGCAAGCCGGCCTTCTGCCTTGAGTCGCCGATAGCCGGATGCAACAATTCCCACTAGATATTTCTCTTCGGATAATCCAGCAAACAGAGCCGCACTACCAAACCATTGATCTGGTATCATCGGCTGACCGTTTATTTCTATTGCCCAAAATTCACCATCAGCCAAGATAAAATCCCCACGCGAGTAGTCGCGTACGCCAGCAATAGCAAAAACTCTCTCCGCAAAAGGCAGAAAAGAGGCGGCGGTATCAGCATCTAGTGGATTTGCGATAGTTCCTTTCTTATCCTTGTCGCGCGTCGTTATTATATGAAAACGCTTTGGCTTTACAAGAGATACCTCAGCAGGCATAAACAACATGCCTGAAGATCCCTCTATCATGGCACAAGTGATCTCCCTAAAATCGGCTGAAGCACCAAGGTAATGCTCCGCAAGAATTACTCCTCCAAATTGAAGACGCATTTTATCAAGAGCCTTGCGAAGTTCGGCTTCATTCCAGACTATGCTGTTCTCATCTATGCCTCTCGAATTGCCAAGATTTTCAGGCTTAAGTATGTAGGGGAAAGCGTTTAGCGATAAAAGGCTTTCTATATCCTCATTGCATTCCTCTGGTTCTTCTCTAATAAGACCGAAGACAGGTGTCCTTATTCCATATGTTTGCCATTTTTGTTTGAGCAAGCCCTTGGATAAGGCCAGCTCTATAACCTTATAATCCGAGCCAATATAATTGACGTTATGCTCTTCGAACCAGGCATGTACGTTATGCGATATATTGCATCCATTTTCAGGAAGATGATCTATTCCGCAAAGCACAAGATCTGGCAAATGATTATTCAGGCTCAATTTGATGTCATCAATGCTCTCTGCATAGGATAAATAAGGCTCAAAACCAGCGTGCTTATAAATTTCGATCATGTGTAGGTATCTTGCATTGCGTTGCTCAGCAAGGCTCTGATCAAGGTTTCTCTTCATGATTACAAGTAATCGCATCTGGTCCTCCGCGTTGATTTTCCTTTTGCTCAATTTCTATATATAAATTTGTAACACAATTTGGAGAAACATGCTAATTTTTTTTGTCAATATCTAAAATTTTCTGGACTTTTGAAATATATGGACATTTCGAGACATAAAAAGCCAAATCCTGAGTTCGCTATCATGATATAATAGGCAAAAGATGAAAGCTGATAACGAGCGACAGCAAGAGCGCGATTTTATGGTTCGCTTCCAGATTGCGGCACGCGGTATAAGAGACAAGCGCGTGCTCGATGCTATGCGCCGGGTTCCTCGTCATCTCTTTGTGCCATCGTCTTACAGGGTCGAGGCCTACGAGGATTACCCTTTGCCAATAGGCTCGGGTCAGACCATTTCTCAGCCATTTATTGTTGCTTTTATGGCAGAGGCGCTCTTGCTCAAAGGAGACGAGCGAATTCTGGAAATAGGTACGGGCTCGGGCTATCAGACTGCTATACTCTCCTTGCTTGCTAAGGAAGTTTATAGTATAGAGCGCATCGACGCACTTTTAGATCGCGCCCGAACTATCCTAGAATCCCTTGAAATAACAAACGTCGAGCTTCGTCTGGCAGATGGTTTTTATGGATGGGAAGAGAAGGCTCCCTTTGATGCTATAATATTGAGCGCAGCGCCCTTTGATATTCCCAGCCTTCTGTTGCAGCAGCTGGCGGATGGCGGCAGGCTCGTTGGACCTGTCGGGCCTCTTGGAGCACAGACTCTCGTAAGGGTTACGAAGCACGGCCAACACTTCGAAACCGAGACTCTCCTGGATGTTGCCTTTGTGCCTATGCGCTCCGGGCTGAGCAAAGTCTAATGCAGGAATACTAAATCATTGGAGAGAATTATGTTTGCACAGAATTTGACATTTCCTCATTTCGAAGAGCAGATAAAGAAGATCGACACAGTTGTCATCCCAACCGGTAGCTTTGAGGCTCATGGCAGGCACTGTCCTCTGGGAACAGATATCATTATCCCGGAGCGTCTTTGCAAAGACCTGGATTCTGCCATGGGAGATCAAGTCCTTATCGCTCCTTCTATAAACTATGGTTACACGCCGCTCTTGAATGCTTTTTCTGGCACCATTCATCTTCCTGCAGAGCTTCTCATATCTATCTATTCCGAAGTAGCAAAAGGTTTTGCAAGCTGGGGAGCTAAGAATATTGTTTTTATGAATGGTCATGGTGGCAATATTCCTATGTTGACCGTTGCTTGTGACCGGATAGCCAAAGCAGGAGCCTCGGCGATGGTAATCAGTTGGTGGGCAACATTCTCCAAGGAGATACTCAGCATTTGCAGTTCTCAAGGCCACGCAGGAGAAGACGAGACTTCGGTTATTATGGCAATCGATGCCACTTTGGTCGATAGGCAATCCAGAAGTACACATATGAAAAAGGCGTTTTCTCTTCCAATGGCTACACCTGATCAGGTCGCGGAGCGCTATCCAAATGCCATGAATGGAGATTCACTTCTCGCAACAAAGGAAAAGGGAGAGCGCCTTCTGGCTATGATACTCGAAAAAAACGTCGAATACATTAATCGCTTGCGCAGAAAAGATCTGCTAGTGCCTATCGAGGTCGGCTAGGATTTATATTTTTGGCCAACTCCAATTCGGGTATAGATTCTCAACTGCTTTCAATATTCCATTTCCTAAACATATGCTGAGATAGGGCAAACTCAATCAGTCGCTCCCCCAAAGACTCTAGCAAAATTGCGATATGCAATTTTCTCAATTTGATAGGTAGAAAGGCCCCATTTACTTATTTCCTTGAGAATTACACCAGCCTTCGATGCGTCTTCCAAGCCCTCGACCGGAGGATATTCTTCTTGTGTATATAAGTATTCACAGAAATGCAAGCCCAGTCCCACATGATCTTCGCCAGCCACATCGATCATATGCCGCAAATGATGCATGTATCGCTCGAGCGTATGATTGGCTCTGTCTCTTATGTCAGCCAACGCGGCTGGGCTTGTCATACATCCTATCAACCCTCCATGCTCAGCTATTTCTCTTATGTCTTTATCCGAAAGGTTTCTGCCATTGTCATATACTTCTGCGCTCGATGTGTGAGACAGCATGACGGGCTTTTTCGAATACGATAGGACATCTCGCCTTGTCATAGGACTTGCATGCGACAGATCTATGAGAATTCCCATCTCGTTCATGAGCTCCACTGCTTTTTGTCCCGCTTCTGTCAAGCCAAGAGGGTTCTTCGATGCGGGGTTTCCGTTTGGATCGGCGGCTCCAGTCGCAAATTCATTGCTATCGTTATGAGTTAGCATGGCAATTCGAAGGCCTGCTTCTTTATATAATTTTTTTAGCCATAAAAGATTGCCATTCGCCGCGCGCAAGCCCTCATAGCATAGAATTCCAACCCATCGCCCATCTCTAATTGAATTATCGAATTCTTCAGAAGACGTTGCAATCAGATATGATTCATCTTGATGTGACCGCAATATTTTGCTTATCGCTATGAATTCTTCGAAGTTCTTTGTTTCGGCGGATTCTCCAGCCATGCGACAATCGACTAAGACAGCACCCTGGACAGCTCCCCTTTTCATTCTATCAATATGCTGCTTGAATCTCAAAAGCACTGAATTCTCATCAGAGATGTCTTCCCTTCGCAATATATCCATTATGATGTCAGCATGCATGTCAAAAATGGGTACCATCGATTTCACCAGCTCTGTTAGCGCTAGAACTGACTTTCAGACGAACATTTCTGCGCGATGGCAGGCCACAAAACGACCTGGACATATTTCTCTGAGAATAGGATCAGATTCGCTGCAAGCTGCGACGGCATAATTACAGCGCGGTGCAAAGCGACAACCTGGCTTTGGATCTATTGGCGACACAACCTCGCTCTTTAGAATTATCCGTTCCTTTCTGGCATTGAGTCTTGGAATAGGAATAGCCGATTCCAGAGCCTTGCTATAGGGATGAATTGGATGCTTAAAAAGCTCATCGGTGTTTGCTTTCTCTACGATCTGCCCAAGGTACATCACAACAATTTCATCAGATATGTGCTTTACCACCGAGAGATCATGAGTAATAAAAAGATATGTTAGGTTTAAAGAGTCCTGAAGATCCATGAGCAAGTTGAGTATCTGTGCTTGAATCGATACATCCAGGGCAGAGACTGGCTCATCGCAGACAATGAATTGAGGTTCAAGGGAAAGGGCACGCGCAATGCCGATACGCTGTCTTCTGCCTCCATCTAATTCATGTGGATAGGCATCATACAATCTATCAGCTAGACCGACAGTTTCCATGAGCGATCGCACTTTTTCCTCATATTCCTGCATATTTCTTACCTTTTTATATATCTTGAGCGGCTCACCGATGATCGATGCAACAGTATGGTGAGGATTGATAGAGGAATATGGGTCCTGGAAAATCATCTGCATTTTGGTGCGCAGTGTCTTCATTTCCTTTTGCGGAGCTTTTGTAATCTCAACTCCGCCATAATTGATAGAACCTCCGTCTGATTCATGAAGGCGAACAAGCAATCTTCCAGTAGTAGATTTGCCACAACCGGATTCGCCGACCATACCAAGTGTTCCTCCCCTTTTTATATCGAAGGAAATGTCATCCACTGCATGGAGAGTCCCTCTAGCAACATGGAAGTATTTTTTGAGGTTTTTTACTCGCAAAATGGGCAATTCAGATTGATTATTCAACATGCAAATTCTCCTGACACTGATGGCATTTCACCAAATGGCCTTCTATAGAAGTGTTTTGCGGATGAACCTCGTGACACTCAGGCATTACATTAGGGCATCGCGGGCTGAAATAACATCCTTTTGGCAAATTGGTTGGATCGGGCATAAGCCCGGGTATTGGCCGGAGACGAGGAGAGCCTTTGCTATAATCAGGGAGAGAACCCAAAAGACCTCTTGTATAAGGATGAAGCGGATTCCCAAACACCTGTTCTACCGTTCCATACTCCACGATTTCTCCTGCATACATGGTCGCCACCTCATCACAGTTCTCGACAACCAGCCCTAACGAATGGGTAATAAATAGAACCGATGTATTATTGGTTTTTATGAGGCCGCGCATCAAATCGAGAACTTGCGCCTGAATCGTGACATCCAGGGCTGTTGTAGGCTCGTCCGCCAGAAGAAGCGTTGGATTGCATGCTAATGAAAGGGCTATTACGACGCGCTGTTTCATTCCACCTGAAAACTGGTGGGGATATTCCTTTGCTCTGACGCCAGGTATGCCGACAGTTTCGAGCATCTCCTCAGACTTCGACCAAGCCTCAGCCTTAGATATCTTTTCATGCTTATAGATTGTCTCAGCGATCTGTTCTCCAATGGTTAGCACAGGATTGAGAGCGGTCATAGGATCCTGAAAAATCATTGCTATATCTTTTCCCCGCATTTCTCGCAGCTCTTGATTGGACATGCCGAGAATATCTGTATTGTTGAAGCGAATGGATCCAGAGATGATCTTGCCTTGGGGTGCACGTATCATGTTGAGTATCGAAAGTGCTAGCGTTGTCTTACCCGCTCCCGTCTCGCCAACAAGACCCAATACTCGACCTCTCTGCATATCCAGCGAAAGATCATTAACCGCCTTGACCGTTCTTCGATTTGAAAAATAGTGTACATGTAGATCTTTTATTTCTAGAATCTTATCCATAATCAGCTTCCTAACGCCTGAGTTTTGGGTCTAGAGCATCGCGTAATCCATCGCCAATGATATTGTAGGCCAATACGGTGAGCAGGATGGCTATTCCGGGTGCAAATAGGAGATGCGGCGCGTATTGAATGAATTCGCGAGCCTCGGAAAGCATATTGCCCCATTCTGGTTTTGGCGGAAGAATTCCTAGTCCTAAAAAAGACAACCAAGAGGCAGAGAGTATCGATGAGCCTACATTGAGCGTAGACTGAACAATGATCGGAGAGGTGATATTTGGCAGTATGTGCCTGAGCACGATCCGAAAATCTCCTGCACCTATTACGCGCGCTGCTTCAACATATTCCTGGTCTTTGATCGAGATAATAGAAGCGCGGACTATTCGTATATAGCCAGGAATCAAGGATGTGCTTATAGCAATCAGCAAATTGAAAAAGCTATTCCCAAGCGCAGCTACAATGGCAATCGACATTAGAATGGTCGGAATAGAAAGGATTATGTCGGTAAGTCGCATAATGAGTGTATCGAATAACCCTCCCTTATATCCAGCAATAGCTCCCAAAATGCCACCTATTACAACCGCCATCGCTACAGTAACAAAACCGATGATCATAGAGATTCTTGCACCATGGACCAGCCTGCCGAGAATATCACGACCATAATTGTCCGAGCCAAGGATGAAAGTGTGCTCTATATCTTTCTCTTGAAAATAGACCGTACTGGTTTCTCCGGGCTTGAGAAGCGCATTCTCGAGCGAATTCGAAGTAACAAAATCATACGAATAGAGAATGTCAGCAAAAATAGCAACAAGCGCGAATATCAAAACTAGAATCAAGCTTGCAACTGCGAGTTTGTTCCTTGAGAATTGCCTCCAGAATTGAGAAATATTCTTTGATTGCCGCTTCAAGAATCTCAAAAATGACTGGTTACTCATAGGTCGCCTCGCACTGTTTTTTTCTTTTTCGAGAAAGCGGATTTAATGCGTGGGTCGATGAATCCATATAGAATGTCGACCGCAAGATTTATGATGGTGAATGTTATTGCAACGAAACATACCGATCCGAGAATCTGCGGCGTGTCTTTTTGAAATATTGCATCCACCATTATAGAACCAAGTCCGGGGTAGGAAAAAATCTTTTCGGTCAGAACGGCTCCACCAAGAAGACTTCCAAACTGAAGACCTGCGACTGTGACTACTGGAATGAGGGCATTACGCAAGGCATGCTTAAAGACCACTGTCTTTTCGTCCATGCCTTTTACTCTCGCTGTCCTGATGTAATCCTGCTGCATGACATCGAGCATTGATGAACGTGTCATTCTCATAATGATGGCCATCGAATTCATGCTCAAAGTTATTGTTGGCAGCACAAGAGACAATAAATCCCGCGGATTGGCTATGGCAGGAAAAAGGCGTAAGTTGTTGGCAAAGGTATAGATGAGCACCATTGCAATCCAGAATACTGGCATCGATGCTCCCAGGAGAGCAAAAACCGTAAAAACCATATCAGCCACAGAGTATGGTTTTGTTGCAGAGATGATTCCAATCGGAATACCCAGTATTATAGCAAGAATTAGCGCTCCGACTGCAAGGATAAGCGTATTAGGAAAAGAGCTGAAAATGAGCTCGAATATTATCCTATTCGACACATAGGACCTGCCAAGGTCTCCAAACAATAGTCCCTTATAACCAAAGATAGGGTGCTTATATCCAAAGAGAAATCTTCCATACTGCACAATGAAAGGCGCATTCAAACCCATGTCCTCTCTCATCTGCTTATATGCTGCGGGTGAAGCATTTGCTCCCAACATCATTTGAGCGGGATCCGAGGGAGTAATATACATTAGAGAAAAAACAATGAATGTCACACCTAATAGAACCGGAATAAGCATCAGTATTCGACGCATTATATATCTGAACATAACAGAACCTTTTCGGAAATATTGATCTGGAACGAATGGCGATATCAGAATTTTAAAAGCATACCTGCCCCGCTTGCATGGAGCAGGCATGCATCTCAAAAGGACTATTGTAGCTTAGTCAAAAGATGAATATCGACCAATTTTGTCTTGAATATCGCCTGATCCAGGTTACCCACTCTTGGATGCGACGCGAATAACACGTTTTCGTATACCATTGGGAAATACGGCTTATCCGTCATGAGCTGGGTCTGCACTTTTATGTAGGCTTCTTCTCGGATCTTACGATCGAGTGAATAGCGGCCAATTTGAATGTTCTTGTTGACAATGTCATTGTTGTAGAGTGCGCCATTCATTCCGGTTCCTATAGAGTCGCCGCCGTAAATGATACATGTATAATCGGGATCCATAGTTGGCGTGAACCAGGCGGTTACCACCATGTCGTAGCCATCGCCAGTCTTGCTCTGCTGTATAATCTGCGCGTTCACCATTGGAACTACCTTTATCAAGTCAACTCCGAGAGTCGTCTTGACCTGATCTTTGATATTATTAGCGATTTTCACTCGATCGGTAACATTGCCCACAACCAAGGTGACTGATTCCGGCTTTAGCTTTGCTCTGAATTCCGGCGAAAGCATGGCAAATTCGGATCTTGCCTTTTCCCTGTTGAAATACCAAGTCTTTTCATTGAATTCTGCAAAGGGAGTACCCGCTGGAGCACCTTCGACATAGCCCAAGAATCCTGGCTGCATCATTTGATTGGCTGGCACTGCATAGCCATTGAAGATATCAACCTGCTTGATGAAGGGCACTGGATTTATCGAATAGAAAATTGCCCTTCTAAGATGAGTGGAGTCGCCTTCAGTGTACTGGCCAGATAAATCAAGTTTGCCATTTTTTTTCTGCCCAACCAAATCGGAATTCATGTTGAAAACGCCGTACCATATCGTAACACCAGGTTTTGTTGTGATAACAAGGCCATTTCTGTCCAAATTTCCTATATCAAGCTTGGAGAGGTTGAAAGCCATATCTACCTCGCCGGTTATCAAGACATTGTTGACCTGCGGTTGTTCTGACATGGCTCTAAAGACCACATTCTTGTAAGCAACTGATTTAGCGCCTCCCCACCATTCTTCGTTCCGCGTAAGCTGGACTTCCTGCGGATTAGGCCATGACACAAATTTGTAGGGACCAGTTCCAACAACAATCTTCGTACCATAATCTGCACCCGCAGCTTCCACTGTCTCTTTATCTTCGATACCCGAGCAATAGTGTGCCAGAATGTTGAGAGCTGGTCCGTATGGAGAAGCCGTCATATACTTTGCGCGATCTTCCCATGAGGTCAATGCAATAGTCGCATATTCAGGATCTTTAAGTCTGCCAAAGGTAATTTTTACTGTGTAATCATCTACTTTGACTACGGAAAGAACCGCACTGAACATGCTCTTGGAACTCGACTTCGGGTGGTGCAGAATTCGATTGAATGAGAAAACTACATCGTCGGCGGTAAATGGATTGCCATTGTGGAATTTTACGCCTTTTCGGAGCTTAATCGTGTAGACAGAACCGTCTTTGGAAACAAGCCCATTCTGAATCGTTGGAATCGTCTCGGCTAACACCGGATAAAAGGTATTGTCTGACTTCATCCCCACCAGTGTTTCATTGATCTCTCGCATTATCTGCGCTTCGTTCAGAGTCGTGTAGATATTTGGGTCGAGCGGCTGAGGAGCGGCGGCAAGGACAAAGACCAATGTATCAGGATCTCTGTTTCGCAGAGTTGGTCCCTTCTTTGCTTGTGCAAAAACCATTCCACCCAAAGCAAGGCAGATAAGTACAATCGACAGAAATTTCTTCATGTCAATAACCCCCCTTGAAGATATTCTATAACTGCAACGCAGCTTTAGTTTCTTTTCCATATAAATAAGTTTTTCTCCCAAAAGGAATAAAAAGCTTGTATAGGTGTTTTTTATCAAGTGAAAGCCGCAAACTTACCGCCTAGCATTGCGGATGCATGAATCATTCGATATATGCTTTTCATTTCGGTAGACCTATAGAGCACGCGCCTGCCTTCCATTCGTTCCAACCCTGGTATCACAGAAACAGCATCCGCTATCGCGGTAGAGGCAAAATCGATCTCGAGATCGTAAACTGGCGCTAGATTAAGTGGCTTGAATACATCTTTCCTGTCGATGGCTTGCATTGCGCCTTCGACAAACTCAGGCTTTAAGTTTTCCTCGAAGTACATCTTGGCAGCAAATCGACCAAGACCCTGCTTTGTGCAAACAAATATAGGTAAAATCGAAAAATGCTCTTCTATTTCTTTCTCAAGAATATCATCGCCGGACACAAAACATATGGGTACTCCGTAATGAGAAGCAAGCATGCCATTTATGTCCGCTTCGGACATCTCCTGGCCATTCAACCGTACACAATAAATACATGAGGATGAATAACTATGGTCCATCAATCCATGCAAGGCCCCAATTTTTGCGTGATATCCCACGAGCATCAAAAGATCGAAACTCTCGTCCAGGCCTTCGAGCATATAGAAAGGACGTGGATAGCCACGAATCAAGGTAACTCGCGAATCGCCAAAACTTCTAAACGGAATCCCCTCGCCCCTAGCATGGGAGTCGCATATACATATCTCTTGAATTTGGTCGTTATATTTCGATCTATTTATTCCCTCTATTATCCAAGACAATTCTTTCCATGCATTCTCATACACTGTCTGGTGGCCATTGCCTTCCATATCGCTCCATGAGACAGCACCATGTATGCCTTCCATATCTACAGAAATGAAAACCTTCATGCCTAATCTCCTGCCTAAACAATCTCTTGCTTAATAGCGAGATATCTTTTGCTTGTCGGTGAGTTCATTCAAAATAACCTTTCTTGATGACTTCGCCTCTGCGAACAACTACGCGCCCACGGCTTATTACGTCCCGAATTTTGAGCCCTTCGGATTCCAGCACCAGGATATCCGCGTCTGCCTCTTTTCTAATTGCCCCCTTTCTACCCTCCAATCCATAGATTCGGGCCGGATTGGATGTCAAAGGCAAGAGAGCTTCCTCCAATGGCAAATGTTTTTTCTGAACAAGATTCCTTAACTCGAACATCAGTGTCTCAGGAGTTCCGATACCCATTCCGGTAATTCTGCTATGATCTCCATTCCACTCTGGAAGCGAACCACCAGCATCAGAGCTGAAGGTAACATGATCCAAAAGATCATTTTCCTTGGCGAGCATTGCAAAATCGGCAGCGCTCATGTTTTCAGAATCGGGATTCACGTCTTTGCGACATGTGGCATCGACCATTCCTCCGCATTTGGCCAGTTCAAATACTTGCTCCAATAACTTCGGATTTTTGCGGTTGATATGAGTCGGAACGAACATGGCTGGCCTGATGCCGGGATTCTTTATCACCTCCATAATGAGATCAAGCGCCTCTGGCCTAATGCCAGTATGGACTGTGATTATTCCGGGTTTGTTCGCAATTAGAGCTGCTACAAAGACATCCGATGCAAGCCTTGCAAGATCCGCAGCATCCATATATGGTCCGCGAGTATCCGATAGAGCAAGCTTTACCCCAATCACAGGATCGCAAAACAGAATATCCCTGGAAACCGAGCCGCTTATGTTTGGCGAAGGATACCAATAGGCCCCGGTAAGCATGAAGGCAGTCATACCTTCGATATTGAAAGCCTTGGTTTTTGCATAGAGATCTTCGAGCGACCGAGTTAGAGAGTCTGTTCCCAAGAGCCCTATAGCTGTAGTAACACCGTTTAGAAAATTCATTGATATCTGAAGTTCTGGAGTTCTGGTTTCAAATCCTCCCTCGCCTCCGCCGCCTATAAAATGCTGGTGCCCATCTATCAATCCTGGAACGACGATACATCCCGATGCATCTATCGTTTCGACATCCGGAATCGAATCGGATAAATCGATATTAGAACCAATTGAGATAATCCTGTCGCTTCCAATCAAAATATCCCTGGATCCAAGCGGACAGGGTGCATATACTTCTCCATTTTTCAGCAATAACATGCTCATCTTGTGCTCCATAATTTGCATTGGATTTATTATTCTTTCGGATTACTGATAACCAGGTACCCGCTTTCTTGCATCAATATGGTGTTCTGCCTACTCATAGCCGCGCTTTCCTTTTCATCTAGGTACACCATTTGCACCAGTACATGTAAAATCGATATAAGCCCGGCAAAAGAATTGGTCAACAATAGAGAATTAGTGATACAACGTATGACCTCATCTGCTTCCGAATATACAGGACATGAAGCTGAATCAGTAAAAAGAAACAGCGAACCGCCCTTTTCTTTTACTACTTTTGCCACATGCCTTACTTCCGACGAGTATGGAGGAAATGTCATTAGAAACATAACATCTTCGCTCGAAAAAGATTTGAGCACCGGAGCGTAATCCGAGACCGAGCCCGAAACTACATATACTTCTTTTTCTAAAGAACTCATCAAAGTATATTTGAAAATATGTGCCACATAGGCGGTTGCTCCAAATGCACTCAGGTATACCCTGCGAGCCTTCTTTATGCCTTCTCCCATTATCTCCAGATCAGCGATCTTTATATTGGCAAAAGTGCTGCGGGTGTTATTGTATTCATTCTGGAATAACTTTTGCAGACGTTTTTCCCCTGGCAAGATATCCAGTTCGCTCAGAGCAATCTTGTCATAAGGATTCAATCTGTGCCTTATTTCATCTTGAATTTCATGCTTGAATTCCTGATATCCTTGAAACCCCAAGCTTTTTGCGAATCGGACAAGAGTCGCGCTGCTTACGCCAATGGACTTGCTTATCGAGTGGATTGACGAAAAAGCAACACTCTGTTCGTGATCCAGCATATAAGAGCCGATCTTCTGATAGCTATTGGCCATTTCAGGAAGCATTTTCCTGATCTTATCAAAAACCATGCGTTTCATTTTCTCCAGATCTAATCTTGGTAACTTTTGTTTCGGGATTATCGCACCATTAAATTTATATGTCAACGTTTATCGGCAAGTTTTTTCAATTTTTTGCAGTTAAGGACTCTTGACCGCTAACTCACAGCAGGATAGCTTTTTCACAAGGAGGCATCTTTGATGAAACGCTTTTTGCTATTATTCGCAATCCTAACTGTCTTCGCCATTGTCCCCGCTTTTGCACAAACCGAAGCCGAACTTAAGGCTGCTTACGAAAACGCCGTCAAACTAGCCGCTTCCGCCCCCAAGGATTACACCTTGAATTGGCAAGCTGCCCGCGCCGCGCGATCTTATGGTGATTATCTCGTTGTACACAAAACTACCAGCTGGAAAGAAACCGCTCGCGCGGCAGCTAAAGAAGGCATGAAATATGGGGAGATCGCCTTTAATCTGAACCCGAGCGGCATCGAAGGATGGTACTACTATGGCCTTTGCGTGGGAACCTACTCGGATTGCGTCAGTGTACTTACAGCCTTGACCGAAGGGCTAAAAGGCAAGACGCAAATGGGCTTTGAGAATGCCTATAAATTCGATAAGACCTACGATAATGGTGGTCCAATTCTGGCATTAGGTCGCTTTTGGCAGGTCTTGCCGGGAATTGCAGGCCAGGATCGCAAGAAAGCCGAAAAACTATTCGATGAGTATATTGCCTTATTTGGATCCTCTCCTAAGGCCAATAGCGATGCCTGGTATTTCCGCGGTGAGCTCTACAAAGACACTAAGCGCCCAGACTTGGCCAAGGCCGATCTGGAGAAAGCATCCTCGATGGGCAATGAAAACGCAAAGAGACTGCTAGGAGAGATGAAATAAGGTTTGGGGCCCAATTTTAGGGCAATATTTCTGACACAGAACGAATTTCACAATGATAAGACTGGCTGGAAAGAATTATCTGTACTTTATTAGATGCCAGGAGCCCTAACCATTAAATCGATTTGTATTTCGCCGAAGATCATAGAGAAGCCGCTCATTATGCCAGACAAAAGGGCATTCTCCAAGTTATGGAAAAGGTCGAATGGCATTTTGCATCAAGTATAGCAGAAGGCTCGCAGAACTCATTTTTCACAAAGGTATTTATGCAGAAGGATTTATCTCTATAGAAACAGACCCATACAGACCAAATCATCGTAATGTCCTTCGAACTTTCGCTTCTTGAGACGAATACCTTCTTCGAAAAAGCCTTTTTTCTTATAAAGAGCGCGGGCAACTGAATTTGAGGCAAAAACCTCAAGTTCTAATTTTTCGAGACCAAGCATTCTTGCTTGAGAAATGCATGCATCGAGAAGAGCACTTCCAATGCCTTGCCCTCTATGGATCCTTCGAACACCCATAGCAATGGTACCAATGTGCATAAGCTCCTCGATATTGCTTATGTTTATGTCAATCCAGCCTAGAAGTGTTCCCTTATCATCAAAAGCCCCTAGCACCGGATTGGAAGACCCATTGTGTTGGGCAAGGTACTTCTTCATATTATCGAGCGGAATGCGAATGGTCGAAAATAGGTATTTCCCTTCATCTTTTACTTCGTTGACAAGGGAATAATAAGTCTCCGCTTCTATCGGAGCTATAGCGCGAATGCTAAAATTCATGATTATCAACTGCCGATATTAATCCTCAATCGGGTTCTTTTTCAAGTGTTTAGCATTTTGCGGCTTAGGAGCGACCTTTGGAAATGCTAAATCTCACATTGATAATAACGGCCAAGGCGATAACTAATCCTACAAAGGCATCCTGTACATAGGCGTCGGTACCCATCAAAACCAGCCCTGTTCTGACCTCAGCCATTATAAATGTGCCAATGAAGGTCCCCAGGATACTTCCAACCCCTCCCGACATCGAAGTTCCTCCAATAACTCCCGCGGCTATCGCTTCCAGTTCAAGACCAGAGCCTTGAGTCGGCGTAACTGTTTTTAGAAAAGCCAGGGATATAAGCGAAGATAAACCTGCTGCAGCGGATGTAATAATAAAGCATGTCTTCTTGACGCGAGTTGTCTTTATTCCTGAAAGATCGGCTGCAAGCCGGTTATCGCCTGTGGCAAATACTTTCACTCCAAAAGATGTCCTGTGTAAGAGATAAAATGAGATCAATGTCCATGCCAAAAGCCATAAAATCTGTACCGGAATATTTCCAAAGATCTCAGCCCTCCCAAAGGCATCAAAAAACAGAGAGCTCTGTAGAAACGATATTGGTTGGCCTTGAGATAGCACCATAGCAATTCCTCGGAATATCATCTGAGTTGAGAGAGTCCCGATAAATGAGTTGATTTTTGTAATGGAAATGAGAGTACCATTAACGAAGCCAAGGACAAGAGCAGCTAGAAATCCGATAAATGCAGCTAACCAAATATTCAAACCCATATTCTTTACTAGTATTCCGGTAAGGACCCCTGTCACTGCATATATTGCTCCTACAGAGAGATCAAATTCCCCAGAAATAATGAGCATTGTCATGGCCATGGCAATTATGCCGAGCTGGGCGGTCTGTCGCAGAAGATTAAAAAAATTATATGCAGTAAGAAAGACGGGCGAAGCAATTGTAAAAAAAACTGCAATCAATATAGCAGCAATCAGAACGCCAAAATCGCGCCCCAATACTATATTGGATTTACTTCTATGATTCTTGGTTGGTGCTTTGTTCATGAGCCCTTCCTTTTTTATTTAACTCATTGCATAAAAGAAAAGATTTTCCCTTGTCAAAGATTCCTTTTCAAGGATAATTCTTGCCCTACCCCGATTCATAACCATAATTCGATCGCACATAAGCAAAAGCTCTTCCATTTCTGACGATGCTATTATTATCGTACAGCCTGCCTCGGCCATATCGGATATGATCTTGGCAATCTCGCTCTTAGCCCCAATATCTACGCCTCTGGTAGGTTCATTGAGTACGAGAATCGATGGAGATAGAGCAAGCCAACGTGCAAGCATAGCCTTTTGCTGATTTCCTCCGCTCAAGGTAGATATATAATCTTTAGGATTAGAAATCTTTATAGAAAGCTTGCTGGCCATAGTATCTACTAGCTCTATATACTCTTCCTCATTATAGCTAGTTAGATCTCTTGATTGAGCAATACTCACAATGCCAATATTCTTTGCTATATTTAGGTCTGGGAAAATGCCCTTGGTTTTCCTATCTTCTGGTAAGTAACCAACACCCGCGGTAATCGCTTTAGATATAGTTATCCTCCCAAGATCATTACCTTGGATAATGACAGAGCCTTTATCTGGCGGCGGCAATCCAAAAAGACTCGAAATGACTTCGGACCTTCCCGATCCCTGTAAGCCCGCTATACCAAAGACTTCACCTTTATGGACGGAAAAAGAAATATCTTCGTAAGATTTCGATAATGAGATGGATCTTGCTTCAAGAGTAATCTCTGCTTCGGCAAAACCCTTTGCGCTGCGATGTTGCACATCGATTGATCTTCCAGCGATAAGCCTCGATAATTCTTTGGCTGAAAACTCGGCTTTGTAGAGATGGCCTACATTTTCTCCATCTCTTAGAACAAAAACCTCATCGGATAGCTCCATAAGTTCATCGAGCAAATGACTTACAAATATGAAACCAATCCCTTGCTCATCTCTCAGTCTTTTTATCGAATCAAAAAGTCTTTCTACTTCTGGCGCAGACAATGCTGTAGTTGGCTCATCGAGAATCACAAGCTTTGCATTTCGAGACAATACTCTGACCAGAAGAGCCAATTGCTGCTCGGCAGCAGAACATTCTCCAATTGGAATGGTCGGATCGATATCTTCGTCCAGGAATTTTTTATACAATTCTATGCAGCGATTATTCATGAATTTCCAATCAGGCCTTATTCTAAGAGAAGGGATAGTTGGCCCAAGAAACACATTTGCCGCAATTGAAAGATGTGGACAAATAGGAATCTCTTGATGAAAAACGCTTATCCCCAGAGATTCGGCATCCGATACATCATGAGGCTTATATGGTCTACCTTGATATTTCATTTCTCCTGAATCACAAGGAATAGCCCCGCAAATAATTCGGACAAGCGTCGATTTGCCCGCGCCATTCTCGCCGGCCAGACCGATAATTTTTTTTGGTGAAATATCTAAAGATACATTTCTCAGAGCATGAATATTGCCAAAATGCTTTGAGATATTTTGTACAGATAATAGACTCTGCAAAACACTCTCCTTTTTCATCGAGGAGACGGTGCCTCAAGACACCGTCTCCAGATGGAAGAGCCAATTTTTATGACGCCAAATGAATTCTAACGATAGCCTTCGGCTGCAAGTTTCATGACTTCATTTACATTTTCAGCCGTGACAGGTGCAATACCGGTATTTATATCGCATGGAGTAAGATTGAACTTCTTGAGAAGATATAGCTCCATAACACCCTGGAACCCCTGGAGATACGGTTGCTGATCAATAGTAAACTGCATATTACCTTTTTGGATTGCAACAAGTTCATCTGTAACAAGATCAAAACCACCAGCCATAACCTTCCCCTTGAGGCGATCTCTCTCGATGATTTGGGCAATTGCGCTCCCTGTTACTTCTTCCACTCCAAACATGCCTTTGATGTTTGGGTTTGCTTGCAGGGCGCTAGAAATGAGAGAGACTGCACGTACCATATCAGTACCTGTCGCGACCACTCGATATTTGAACTTACCGCCTTGAGCATCGAGTATATCTTTGATGCCGCGAATCCTGTCTTCAAGATTCTCTGCACCCGCAGTATGAATTGTTAAAAGCACATCTCCACCATTTGGCAGCAGTTTTACGATCTGCATTCCCATTGATCGCCCAGCTTCATAGTTTCCTTGGCCAATATAGGCGAGCCTTCCACTTTCTGGGGCATCTGCATTTATGGCAATAACAGGTATACCTTTTGACATCGCCTCTTTGACTACGGCGTTGAATGCATTCGGATCGGGCATTGTCATGGCAATGCCATCAACCTTCTGCGCAATTGCTGATTTTACAAATTCAACATGTTGCTGAATATCAAAACCGGTTGGGCCAGTATATACAACATCCGCTCCAACAAGCTTGCCTGCATCTTCAGCACCTTTTCTAACCGGAACAAAAAATGGAACAGCGGTTGCATGGGTAATAACCACGAATTTATACCGTTTTTGAGCCTGAGCACCGACGGTACCTATTGCTCCAGCTATAAGCAATAGAACTATGAATACTGAGAGTATTCTTTTCATAATGTCCTCCTCTCGCCCTATGATTTTAAGATCCCCAAAACAGGATCATATTAATCAACCATAAATCATAAGCATCTAATTAAATCACAGATGTCAGGAAGACCTGTTAAATGCCTAAGAACCTTCAGTGGCTGATAATCTAAAAACGTTTTCAGCCATGTGACAATTTTCCTTCAAGATGCATAATCTGTCAAGAACAAATAAGTATTTTTGCAAAAAATCATCGCATACTCGGATTGCTTTCTTATAAATCCATTATGCACCACTTGTTGCTTTATCAATTCATCGATCTATCCTGATCTTGAGTTTTGCCTGCTTTTTCTATTCCTGATATAGCTTTGCAAGAATCAACAATCATCTGCACAACTTTGCGAGACTATGCATGGATGAAGCCTGCATTAGGTTGGCAATTTCGATTATGATTATTGCATGACAATACAGCATATCGAAGAATTCCTGCCCACATGGCAGGAGGAGTTTGGCGCAAGCATTACGGTAATCGGGCGCAATTATGAGATTCTCTATATGATATGAACGCAAAATCGGCCAAAAACAATGCTGACCGGGGAGATAAGGATCTTTTAGGCCAGAATGTCCGAGAACGCCACCATTGCGTTTGCCGTAAGGAGCATAGAAAAACGTCCTAAGGATATTGTTACGCGTCAATGAGCAGGGCATTGGGAAAGATACACGGTGTACAGTGGACAAGTGGAATCACGGGAGTGCCTACTTACCCTGGTGGAACGAAAGACCCGGCTTGAAGTGATACTTAAACTTCCAAATAAGGCCGCGGTTGCGGTTAGACAGGCCTTTGACCAGCTTGAACGGCAGTTGGGCGGCGAGCTTTTTCGGACGATGTTTCGTTCCATTACCCTGGACAATGGTGTCGAATTCTCCCTTGTCCACGACCTTGAACGCTCGGTGTTGACCAAATTCACATGGACGAATCTGTATTTCGCTCATACCTTATAAAAACCTAAGAATCAATTTAGTCGACATTGCTCTTTACAGGAGACTTGTGTCAGCAGCTGGCTTACTCCTCCTCGACGAACCTTCTCTTGGCCTTGCGCCAATCCTCATCAATAGGATCTTCGATATGATCGATATGATCCAGAAAATTCACCAAGAGGAAAAGTAGCCATCCTTAGCGTTGAGCAAAACGCTCGAAAAGCCCTGAAGCTGGCTTCCAGAGGATACATTCTCGAATTGGGCAAAGTTGATTTGCAAGGCAATACCTCAGAACTCTCTTCCAACCCAAAAGTCAGTGTAGCCTACCTAGGCGTGGGCACAGAAGGAAATAGATAAATTCTATATTCGCCCGCATGGACCTCCATAGTAAAGTCAGATTTTATATTGTTTTTTGCCGTATCGAGCCCAGATGCATCGCGGGCTCAGCGAGGATCCTCACTCAGTAGTCCAAGATCGATCCATCTCAGAAGGAAAGAGAATTTGAGTCGTCGATCTCTGATAGCTATCTCGAAGGGCTCGATGCCCTCTATGAGGAATGGGTATCTTCATTTTTCTTGGCACCCTGTGTTGATCGTGCCTGGCGATGATCTCGATTTTGTTGCTGAATCGAAGAATCTCAAAGCAATCATCAAGATAATCTCAAAGAGAAGACGATCAGTCCTATCTATTCCCTTTTGACATGTGATGAATTATCTTCTAGCTGTCAATGGCGGCATCATTATCGCAATAGGTGCCTATTGATCCAGAAAAAATGGGGGCTCTCATGTCTCTCTTGAAAAAGAAAATTCTGATATTGATGATGGAAGTTGGAATGGGCCATAAAATTCCTGCCCTCGCAATAAAGGAAGAATTGGAAAGAAAATATCCGGATAGATTTGATATCAGCGTTCTCGACTTTGCGAGAGAGTGCGGTGCCCTAGGAGTAGACCGCCAACTTAAGAAAGGATGGGATATCGCTCTCTCTTTTCCTTTTAGCGTTCGAATAGGATATCGCTTTATTGAGTTGATCAAAAATAATTTCTTTTATATCGAGCTTCTCTGTAGAGATTTCATCAAGAAGGGAATGGATTATATTGCAAACACTAAGCCTGATGCAGTCCTTGCAACTCACACACTTTGTCTGTATATCGCGTGTAAAGCGAGGCGCACCTTTGGCGGGAATTACAAGGTTTTGTGCTGTGTGGTCGATCCCTTTGATGGTTACAGTCTCTGGGCAAACCTTGACACCGATCTCTTTTTCGTCGCGACTGAACAATCGAAAAAACGCCTTATCGATCATGGCGTAAATGCATCGAAGATACTCGTCACAGGATTCCCAATGCGCAAGAGCTTCTTTGTATTCATGAAAAACAAAGACAATATTGTTCATGAACTTGGTCTCGACCCTGCAAAGTGTACAATCCTCATTTCTGCTGGTTCTCGAGGTATTTCAAATGTCTATTCGTTTGCAGAGTGCGTAAAAAAGAAGGGTATTCCTTTCAACATCATTTCTGTCGCAGGAAAAAATCAGCAACTCAAGGAACACCTTGATACTCTTGCATCCATCAAAAATGAGACAAACCTGGTTTCTCTTGGATACGTTGATACCATGAACGAACTTATGGCGGCTTCCGATGTCATCGCAGGAAAGGCAGGCGCATCGACCTTCATGGAAGCGCTCTTTCTGAAAAAGCCGATGATTTTCACGGGATGGACCGCCTACAATGACTGGTACATCATCGACTTTGCATTGAAACACAATATTGGATGGTACTGCCCCACTCTTCGATCTTTTCTCACCATTATCAGCAAGCTCTCGAGCGAGCCTCATATGGTGCACGAGTATAGCGAGCGAATCGAGGCGCTCCATTTTACCTCTGGCACAGAGACCATCGCAGATATCGTTGCTTGCGAATTTGGAAACGAGAGACTATAGATAGGGCTTCATCGCTCCTTATCATATCGATGTCTGCTCATTTCTATTTCAATTCTAATCTCTTTCTCGATGGCACGAGCCTCATTTTCGAAGCTATTTCTCTAAAATAGTTCGATACCTCGTGGCAATGTCTTCCATAATGCTCTCCCAGGTGCGGCACAGTGTGCGCTGTGCCTCTGCTCCGATTCTTTCAAACTTTTCTCTCTCGAAAAGCGCGCTAACAACAGTTTGTACAAAAACTCCTATGTCGTTTTCAGAGATAAAACCATTCTCTCCATCTCTGATAAAAGACAAAGTAGTTCCCCGAGAGCAGTTTCTTGGGCTTCTTCGCTTCCGCAATTTGGGCAAGGCCATTGATTTGCTTGCGCATATCGGTGAAGCCCATCACTAAATAGATCTTCCGATTCTTCTTGAGGTGCATCCTCCTGTCTTCCTTTCGGAAGATAGGATACTCAGCTTTTTTCTATTTGAGGGACAGTGCGCGTTTGATGGTTACGAAGTTCTCCTTGCAAGCAAAGTTTCTTTATCAGATAGCATAACATAAGAGGGAGCTCCAACGACTTCTTTGAAAAAATTAAAAGCATCACTTTATACAATCTTTCATACTGATTGAAAATTCATTCTTTGAATATTTATTTATGTTTATGCCAAGAATTGTCTAAATCATTGTAGTCCCATGTTTCGATCTTAAAGATACCGTCTGGTATCTTGTTTTGCGCATTCGGATTTCTAAAAAGAATGAAATTTTCCTGTGGGCAATTTGGGCAGTTAAGTACATTAGAAGAAGAGTATATAACTCCAGAAACTCCAGAGTATTGGAGATTAAGAAATGAATTGGCTTCGACAGAGGACAAATTTGATTTCGAGATAGTTGGCTGATATTGGACAAAGTTTCCGTTTTCTGAAAGGACTAAATCTCCCGCTCCGGCAACAATAGAGAAAGCTGCACTTACAGGGAAATCCATTAAGTCTCCATAGTCTGAGAGATCGCAACTGGAAATTGCAATTATATATGGATCGTTGCACCCTATAAGGCCATTTTTCCGATAAAGCTCATACTTTTTAAATTTCTCCCTGAAGGCGGAAGTAAGTCTGAGCAAAAATTGCCTCTTAGGTAGATCTTTTACGATAGGTTTGTTTTTGCGAAATTCCAGTTCGGGCAGTTGGTCTTTGCTCATGCAGCTTCCTCTTGTAGGAGCAATAGCTTCAATAAAAATCGTTGGATTAGAATCGACCATTATATCTGGTCCTTCAGGAGTAGTCTTCTTGCAAACACTTGTTCCACTTTTAATTAAGCCAGCAGCCAGAATTAATTCCCACCATCTTTGCTTAAATTGATTCTGTTTTTGAGCCTGGATAATGAAAGGATTATCAGCATAGGGAGCGTAAATACTCCAAAAGTACTCGATCTGATCTTTTGCTTTTGAATATTTTTGATCATCTCTCAATTGCGCATAAAGATGATCTTCTTGTTGCTGATAGGGCCTAAAAAACATTTTCGGATGACCTCCTTCCAATGTTAATTATCTTCAACTCAGCCTCAATATGAGAGATTCTCATCTACATTATGCAATTCCAATGATTTGCGCTGCAACAAATTCGATCCCGCCAAACAAGCCCATGATGTAAAACATACAAAGCAAAAAAATTATATGGACGAGCCAATCTTGTCTGATTTAAGAAGATTACATTTCTGACAGAGAATCTGAATATTTTCTTCACTATTGCTTCCCTCCTCATCTAATAGAATGATATTTATGATGAGCCTCTATGTCAAAAGCACGAATTGCCTAAAAACTAAAATCTAGTCGATGTTAGATAGCAGTAGCCATATCAGCCATATTCTGCGCGGTGCGGGTACCATAGGACTTTCTGCTGGTGGACGCGCAAGAGCTCTCCCAGCGCTTCATTCAATTGACGATTCAATATTATTGGATTGTACAGTTCCTTTCGCTGCCCCAATTCTATCCCTGTCAGCGTCATGCAGAACTGTCAGCTCGCGCGATCCTACAGTGCGCTATCATATCAAACGCAAAGGCTGTGGGCTTTACTCTATCCCGGTCAAAATACGTGTGCACTGAAATGAGAAGGCGCAGAGGTGTCTTAACAGCCCTAGTCGTGCGTATGCCCTTGACTTTCAGCGCCTTTTGCGCTGGCTTTAAAAGTATGTCCGCTTCAGCAGGGCCCATGTGCACCAATAATTCCTGTAGTGCATCATCTATCCCATAATCAGGATCCGTGGACGCACAGAAAAACTCCTCAATGATCGAAAGGATCAGCGGAACTAAGAGCTTGTCGCTAGGTTTTGTTATGCATCACGTGAAGCTCAATTTTTTGACCCAGGCTCATTCAAAAGGTATCTGATAAGGCGGAATGATCAAGGATTATCAAATGGACAAAGATCAAATATATATTGCAGGGAATTCGATAGCGATCTGTCAGTAAGGAAGGCCTGAAGGCAAGAGAAAATCAACCAAAAAACAGAGGTTAAGCCGACTAAAAAAGAGAAGCATAAGAAATGAATTATGCATGAGTCGAGAAATTGCGAAGGGTTTTTTAGTCTCTATAAGCCTCCGAAAACCTATGTGATAATCCCATAAGCTGCTCGACTTCGAGGCGCATAGATTCGGTGAATTGCTGGGCATCGACTCGACGAGAAACAAGA
>ERZ1026800.139-NODE-139-length-68363-cov-7.710695_pt1 | contig 68363 bp, 50 predicted proteins | sample MGYA00520873_ERZ1026800 | MGnify/ENA primary metagenome ERZ1026800 (study PRJEB33270, sample SAMEA104284475) | anaerobic digester metagenome | biome: Anaerobic digester microbiome; feature: mesophilic sludge digester; material: Anaerobic digester biomass | place...
TGCGTACGCGAGCGCACTGATTTCTACGGTGATCGAAGAGAACGGATTGTCCCCAGAGACGGTGGTGGTCCACATGGATAACGGTTCGCCGATGAAGGGAGCTACACTGCGAGCGACCTTGGAGGCGTTGGGGGTACAGGCTTCCTACAGTCGCCCGCACGTGAGCAACGACAATCCGTACTCCGAATCACTGTTCCGGACGCTGAAGTACCGCCCGGAGTACCCCTCGAAGCCCTTCCAGTCCCTGGAAGCCGCCCAGCAGTGGGTGGCAGGCTTCGAGGTGTGGTACAACACGCAGCACCGCCACAGCGCGATCGGGTACGTGACGCCGGAACAGCGTCATTCAGGAGTTGCTCACGCTGTCCTTGCAAGGCGGCGCCAGGTGTACGAGGCCGCACGGCGCAGAAATCCCGCGCGCTGGACTGGAGACATTCGGCGCTGGGAAGCCCCCGACGTCGTCTACCTCAACCCGGAGGATCCGCTCAACACGGTGACGGCACGTTCGGCGTCACGGCCGGCGGAGGCTGTGGCATGAAATAGGTTTAACCGACAACTCTCTTGACGCGCGCCGGGTTAGCTCGGCGCTACCGGTACGTCCGCACTTCCTGCGCAAGAGCGCAGCCATGACGAACGCTCATCATCCGCGCTCTGGTTTTCCATTATGCGGGCTCATGACACTCGCGACAGATGGACCTCGACGGACGGATACGATTGCCCGGGTGGGACTAGCACCCAGTGGATCCTTACAGCATCGTGACGCACTGCCAAGAGCTCACACTATGTGTGGGTCGCCGCGTTGGAGGTCTCCGTCACTATTCAGACTCTGCCTCTGTGCCCACTTCGATCAAGGGCCTCGCCGCCGGCGGTCCGATAGTCGGTCGATAAGCATACGATATATCACTTCGATCTTGCCAAATGCGGCGCAGCCAGCCTCGTAGTCATCAAATTCCCCGACTTGGTAGAGACAGACGCCATCAGCATCACAGACGGTGTCAAGGACCACCGCTGGCGGACCGAACGGCGCTCGATCCCAGCCGCTCCTTACCAGTGCCGCAATTGCTTCCATATTAGTCTGTTGGAGAGCCACAAGTTGTGAGGCCGACTCGGCCTCGAGAATCGCGGCAACAGATTCAATGTAGTCTATCTCAAACTGGAGAGCACCGAAGAACCGCAATCCGTTCTCCCCCTCAACGAGACCTTCTTCTATAACGCGACCAGGTGGAATCGCCAAACCACTAGCTTTCAGGGATCCCCAGATCGTGCGGTTGCGGTAACGGTACACTCTGGAATCGGGCTGCCAAGCCGTATGCGCGGCGAGGAGCCAGAACGAGTAACCAGGAAGGCGCTGGACTATCGTGGAAGTTGCAGCCCGAAACGCATGAAGATGCGCAACGACGGGCCGCTCACCCGCTAGTACCCAGACCGCTGCTGCGATCTGTGTGCGACTTGCCCGCCTTCTAGGTTTCAAGCAAATCACGTCGTTTGGCAAGAAAACGTCATCGGTCCTCTCCACCCAGAGATCAATAGTCATAGTGTCTCCTAGCACCGTCGTTGAAATGCGGCCCTCGGTTCTGAGGATTGCCGGGACCAAAGTTGTGCCCTCCCGCATCTTCACGGATCTTCACCGTTCGTGTTCCGCCACGCATAGGAAATGCCGTTCGCGTTTTCATTATCCACTATCGTAATCGCGTCTCTCGCGGCGATCAATCAACGGTCGCGCGAACTCTTGAGGCGCTCCGCGCTAGCCCGCACAGGCTCCGCGCGGGGTGTGTGCGGGCTCGCGCGGAAATCCGGGCTGCCTGAACGCCTCCGAAACGGCCTCTGGCCGGTGTTTTCGCCCAGCCCCTCTCTGGCGCCGGCCCTGCGCTCCCGCACGGCCGGTCTGCGCGCTCGTTCGCGCCCCCGCCTCGTCGCCCTCACGCGCCCCAGTCCCACTCCCGCTCGACGCGCTCGATCCCGCCCCAATCGTCTCTCGCGCCGGCGGGATCGCCGTCGCAGGGGAACTCCTGGGCATACTCGTCCACCACCACCCACCACTCACGCGGCGCCGCTTCCCTCGGGCGGACTGCGCTCCCCGCGCGGACTCCGCTTCCCCACATGGCGCAGGATACGCTCAATCACCTCGGGATCAGTGATCCACGCGATTATGCGCATCCGCCCCCCGCACCGCTCGCACCTGAGCGCGTCCACACCGCACACCCGCACAAGAAGCTGCGCCCACGTCTTCCGCCGGGCTTTCACGTACCCGCTCTCCTCCGCGTCCTCGGGGGGCGCGGACCCCGCCGCCTGGGTCTCATTCTCCGCGAGCCTCCCTTTCCTCCCCCCGCGCCGTATCGTCGAGGACGCCGCACCGTAGTACCGAAGCCGGATCTCCCGAGGTTCGGGCAGATGCGCCAGCACCAGCGCCAGGAACTCGAGCGGGTCATAGACGACCGTCCCGCGCCCGGGCGCCCCCTCGTTCTTTCCGTGGTAGATCACATTGGAAGCGCCGGGGGCGTACTCCATGCGCCCGAGTGACAGCACCGGCTTGGAGAGATAGCTCAGCGAGGGGTTTCTGGGCACCCTGCGCGAGGTGCATGTCACGGGGTTCAGCGGCGACCTGGCCGAGACGCACCGCCCGCTCCACTGGAGGCAGATCGCCAAGTATTCCGGGTTCAATATGCTGAATCTGGGCATTTTGTATGAAACGCTCCTGCGGTGGGTACCTGCGGCCACCAGCGTCTTCGCCCAGGCATCCAAACTGATCTCCCGGCGCATCGACCCGGAAACCAACCACAAGGTGAAGGTCGGGACCGCCGACAGCGTGCAGGTGCTCACCGAGCACAAGGGGGGCGCGGTGGGAACGTTCCGGCTCAGCGGGGTGCTCTGGCACGGTCACAAGACCGAGATCGCCCCGTATGGCCGCCGAGGAACGCTGATCTACGACCTCGCGAGCGACGAGCTGCGGGGTGGCAGAGCCCGCGAGGACCTCCAGCCGATGCCGATTCCCGAAGCCTACCGGGGCGGCTGGCGCGTGGAGGAGGATTTCGTGGCGGCGATCCGCGAGGGCCGCCACGTAATGCGGACGGACTTCCTTACCGGCGTGCTCTACATGCACTTCACCGAGGCCGTCGCGCGAAGCTCAAGGCACCAGGAGCCGGTGGCGCTGCCGCTTTCGGAGTTCTCGAATCCGAGCCTGTGAACTGGGAAGACCGCCCTGCCCCTCTCAAAGAGCCGCTGCGGTACGATCACGGGCGATGCCCGGAGCGGGCATCCGCGTCAGGGTTGGCGGAGCCAGGGAAGGCGAATGTGACTCGCGCCTCACCTACTTGTCAGGTCATGGGGTTCAGCAGATACGGATCACGAGTCCCATGTTGCGTTCGTTGGCGGTCTCGATGAATGCCTTCAGGGAACTGAAGCATTCCAGGCACCAGCCTAAGGTATCGTCAACGGCTGGGTCGCGATCCCAGATTTCCGGGTAAATACCCAGGCGCATCATTTCCGAGGGGTTGAACCGCCCTCTCAGGAAGGCGTCATCGATTGGGCGAAGCGCCTCGCGGATCGCGCTCACCTCCGCTGCCGTGAAGGCTCTCGCCGGGCCGTAGCCGACATCGACGTCGCCGATGGGCGTTCCACCGCTGACCAGAAAATTCAAGGGTTCTTCACCCTCACACTCCGTCTGAGTCAGCAGGTAGTGAATGCCGTGCCAGGCTTTACCGAGCTCTGTATCGACAACCTCGCCGTCTCGCAGTGCGAGTTCCTCGCGTTGCGGTGTCGTTACGCTCTGCCTACCAAAGAGCCTCGCAAGAAACCCCGTGGGCTTTTTCGTCCGCGCGTTCTCATAGGCTTCGGGATCATCGGGCGCCACGACCTTCCATATCAGAGGAGGATCGGCGCTAACTCTCCGGATGTTTTCATCGCTGAGAGTATATAACTCGAGATACATTCCCACGAGGGACCTCCTCCCTGGAACGCCCGATCAGGGCTGACCGGCCGGGTTCCGAGTGCGGGACGATTACTCCTCCACCTTCGCGTGCTGGATGTTGTGCTTTTGGAGCCAGGCGAGCAGGGTTTCTTGCTCCTCGGTGAGTTCGAGTTCGGTCTCGTGGTCGGTGTCGAGCGGCGAGACGAGGTAGAGGATGCCCTCGTCGAGCCATTTGGCGACGTCGGCCGCCGCGAAGAAGTATTACCCATAGGAAATGCCGTTCGCGTTTTCATTATCCACTATCGTAATCGCGACCCTCGCCGCGGTCAATCAACAGTCGCGCGAACTCTTGAGGCGCTCCACGCGAGCCCGCACAGGCTCCGCGCGGGGTGTGTGCGGGCTCGCGCGGAAATCCGGGCTGCCTGAACCCTCCGAAACGGCCTCTGGCCGGTGTTTTCGCCCAGGCGCCGCCGCTGGTCCAGCCACGACAGAACTTCGATCGCGCCGGCCGCCTGCGCCGCGTCAAGGCCGTGGGGCGTACACCCGCACTCGATCGACGTACAGATACGAGGGGCTCGCCGCCTCGTCGATGGGCCAGCCGTGGCCCATGGCCAGGTTACGAGCAGGTAAAGCCCAAAACAGGATTTGGGAGAAGGCCGCGAGGCAAGCTGAAGATAGGAATTCTCCCAGCCCGCCGGGAGTTTTTTCCGCGTGAAGATGTCCTGGCGGCGAGGGTGCGTAGCGCGGGGCTGCTGTCCAGGACAAAGGTCCCTGGATAGAACTGCTTACGCCCAGCTCTCGCGGCCGCCAAGAAAGCCCCGAAGGCCGGCTAGCGCCCGCGCCGCGCACCCTCCGGCGTTATTGCTCCGCCGCCGCGAAGCAGTCATCTTCGGCGATGTCCGGCACCCCGATGACCAGAACTCGCATCTTGCCGCGGGCGCCGCGCACGACACCGGGAGGAATGTGGACCAGAGCGCCCTTGGAAACCGGCTCTTCCACGCCGTCCAGGATGACCGACCCGCCGCCTTCAAGCACGTAGTAGAGCTCCGTGGCGCGTTTGTGATAGTGAAGCTTGCTTCCCTCGATGTCCACGGTGTGGGCCCACGCCGCGGGGGAGAGCGCCGCGTCTTCGCGGCTGATGAGGCGGTCCCGCCAGCCGCACGCGCTGCGCTCCCGCGGGGTCTGCCCCTCGCGCCTAACCAACAGCGGCCCGTAGGGCGTCACGCGTGTCGTGAAAGGATTCATAAACGCTTCCTTCGCAGAAAATGGGGAACCAATCCGGCCCGGGGAGCGGCGGCTCACAGCACCCGCACGTCGCCGGCGGCGAGCAGCAACGCACCGCAGATGACCACATCTTCGCCGAGCGCCGCCGGAACCACCCGATAGGCGCCGCGAAACGCGCCGATCACCCGCGCCTCGAGCGCCGCGGCGAGGGGCGTGAAGAGCACATCCCCGGCGAGCGAGAGCCCGCCGCCCACCGCGATGACCTCCGGGCAAAGGAGCGTCGCGACGTTGGCAAGCGCAATGCCCACCGCCTCGGCTTCCTCCCGAAAAGCCGCCAGGACAAACGTGTCCCCGCGCCGCGCGGCCTCCGCGGCGCGCGCGCCGTCGATCGCCTCGCGATCGCCGCCGCAGAGCTCGGACAACGGCGCGCCCGGCGCCATGGGATAGCGTTCGCGGAGCCGCCGCTCGAAGGCCCACGCCGACGCGACGCGTTCAAGGGCTTCATCCCCGCCGCCCGCGAAGGGCACGCGCGTGTGCCCGATCTCGCCCGCCCCGAACCCCTGGCCGTTGAAAAGCGCGCCGCCCAGGACGATACATCCTCCGATACCGCTGCCGATGTTCGCGTACACCATGCAGCGCGTGCCGCGGCCCGCGCCGAGGCGGTATTCGGCCCAGCCCGCCAGGTTGCTGTCATTCTCAACGTGCGCGGGCAGCCCGAGACGCTCCGCAAGCCAATCGCGCAGCGGGAAATCGTCCCACCCGGAGACCTGGTGGCTGGTGATCGTGCGCCCCGCGGCCGAATGCACCGGCCCACCGAAACCGGCGCCGACGGCGCGGGTGTCGAAGCGCCGGCAGAGCGCGGGCGCCCGCCGAGCGATCTCGTCGCGGATGCCGTCGGCCCCGCGCCCCAGGTCGACGGTGAAACGCTCCCGCGCAACGATGGCCCCTCCGGCGGTCCCGACGCAAAGCTGAATCTTGGTCCCGCCGATCTCGATTCCCAGGAGCAAGGGTTCCGACATGGCGCCTCCTTCTGAGCCGGCATTCATCCTAGTCCCGAACGCGCGCCGGCTGTCAAGGGCGGGCGCTTATTCTCGGAAGCTCGAAGCGCGCGCGGTTCACGACAGAAGAGCTTGTTTGCCCGCCGATACATCCAATGCCATGCAGACAGCTACGCCAGCCGAATTGCAGCCGGGCCGGATTGTCGGCGGCTACGTCATCGAGGCGGTCATCGCCTCGGGCGGCATGGGCACGGTGTACCGGGCACGCGCGGCCGCGCTCGACAAGGTCGTGGCCCTCAAGGTGCTGCACCCCAGCTTCGTGCCGGAGGAGGATCACCTCCGGCGCTTCCTCCGGGAGGCGCGGGTCGCCGTGAACCTCGACCACCCCGCGGTGGTCAAGGTCTTGGACGCCGGCAACGACGGCGACCTGTACTTCATGGCGATGGAATTCGTCGACGGCAAGGATCTCAAATCCCTCGTCGGCGCCAACGGCCCCCTCTCGCCCCGCAAGGCTCTCAGGATCGCGCGCGGGATCGCGGAGGTCCTGGCTTACGCTCACGACAAGGGCTTGATCCACCGCGATGTGAAGCCCGCCAATATCCTCATCACCTCGAAGAACGAGATCAAGCTGGCCGACTTCGGGCTGGCGCGTCTATGCCGGGATGACCACCAGGTCACCATGACGGGCGCGATTCTCGGCACGCCCGCCTTCATGCCACCCGAGCAGTGCCGCGGCGATGCGCTGGACGGACGGGCCGACCTGTACAGCCTGGGCGCGACGCTGTACTTCCTCCTGAGCGGCAAACTACCCTTCACCGGCGACAATCCATCGGTGCTAATTCACCGCGTGGTCAACGAGCCGCCGCCGCCGCTCCGGGCGGCGGTCACGGACATCCCGGACGACGTGGCCTGGCTTGTCCAGCGTCTCATGGCGAAGCTCCCCAGCGCGCGCTTCGCCGACGGTTACGAGGTCATAGCCGCGATCGACGATATCCTGTCGGGCCGGAGCGCTCGGAGCGCTTCCCCGCCGGGCGAAGCCGCAAGCGCCGGGCGGCCCCGGGTTCCTTGGGTCGTGATCGGGCTCCTGGCAGCCACGGCCGCGGTCCTCGCCTTGAGCCTGTTCGTCACCCTCGAGGCCAACGGCGAGGCCGCCGCAGCAGCCGTGCATTTCCACCCGGTTCTCCCTCCGAGCGGCGTCGCGCAGAAAGCTCCCGTCGCGAAAACGAAGGCGGCGCTCCCGGCCCATTCGGACGAATCGCCCTCCTTCGACGCCAAGTTCGAGGCACTCCAGAAGGATGCGGCCGAGTTCATCAGACTCCTTGGGACCGGCGCGTGGAACCAAATCGACGGATACCTCGACACCGACTTCGACGTCGCGGTCGATTGCCGGCGCGAAGCCAAGGAGGTTGCGCGCGCCATCGTCGCGCAAGGCCTGACAGCGGTCAAGTGGCATACGCAGCCAGCAACCGGCGCCAAGGCCTGGACCGTCGTGGTGTTCAGCCGCCCCGGGGCCGCCGAGTCGCTCACGTACACGCTCAACTGGACCCGCGCGCGAGGGGCCTGGTACGTGGATCGCATCGACAAAGGCGGGCCGCGATAGCCTTCGCCCCATGCCCGGCCGCCCGCGGGAACGGGACGGCGCGGCCTCACCCGGGCTGCGACGCCCGCGCGCCTGCGCTGCAGACGCCGGCCGCGCCGCGGGGTATCCTGGTCGGCATCGGGAACCACCGAGACCGGCCGGCCGCGAAACCGCAGGAGAACCCGCATGACGCTCCTTGGCACCGAAGTCGCGAACCGCATCGAAGGCAACATCAAGCAGGTCATTGTGGGCAAGGACGAGATCGTGCGCCTCGCCGTCGTCGCCCACCGGCTCCTCATGCGCCCCCAGGCCTCCCTGAGCGGCATCGGTCCCGACAAGGTCGTCGCGGCGGCTCTGCGCGCCGTCGAGATCCCGCTCGGGTAACGGGGCGGCCCGTGACCTCGCCGGCCTTCGCGCTGCTCGCCCTTAAACGCATTCACTTCAAAAGTGATTGACAAGTTGGGCCGAATATGTAAAACGTCATGGTAGTTTCTATAAAGCCAGGTTCTGGCAAAAACAAACGGTTCGCAGGAAGGTGCCATGATTGAACTCGACATCCCGGAATTGATCAAAGAGCTCCGCGAACGACTCGGCCTGACACAGGAGCAGTTCGCGCAGAAAGTGGGGGTCACCTTCAGTTCTGTGAACCACTGGGAAAACGGCAAGCGGAAACCACAACCTTTTCTCGTCCGGCGTCTGATCGAGCTGAAGAGCGATTTGGACGCTTTGCAAAAGAGATCGCCAGGGGGAAAGCTGTCCAAATGAGTCAGAAACATCCTCTCCGGGAGGGCCAGATCGTCACTGGTTCGCTCTTCAGCGAGCCAATGCGGATTGAGACGGTGTGTTCCGGCGGTCCCGCAACATGGGTTGCCGGGATGGTCGGCCTGCAAACCGAGCGCTTCCGCAAGGTCACGTTGACTGTCGCGGACATCGAAAAGCTCACCATTCTCGACGCTGCCTTCAGCTACGGCGGTGACGGGCAACTGCTGCGTCTCGGCATCCAGGCCTACTCGCTTGGCATCGCCTACGAATTTGACCCCTTCTTTGGCTTGTCAATCTCCCGTGTGGATCCGCTGCCCCACCAATTGGAGGCCATCTACGACTATCTCCTGAAGCTCGCGCGTGTGCGGTTCCTTCTCGCTGACGATGCCGGCGCGGGTAAAACGATCATGGCTGGTCTCCTGATTCGGGAGTTGGAGCTTCGGGGCTTGGCGGAACGTATTCTCATCGTGTGCCCGGCGAACCTCGCCTTCCAGTGGCAGCGCGAACTGAAGGAAAAGTTCGAGACGAAATTCGAGGTGATGAAGGGGACGGACATCCGCGAGCAGTTCGGCTTCAACCAGTGGCAGGAAAAGAAGCGAGTTATCACGTCTCTCGATCTCGCCAAGCGGCAGGATATTCTGCCGGGTCTGCGGCAGGTCCATTGGGATCTTGTCATCGTCGACGAGGCCCATCGCATGTCGGCGGCAGACGAGACTCACAAGAGCCTCCGGTACAAACTCGGCGAACTCCTCCGCGATACCACCGACCACCTGCTTCTCCTGACTGCCACACCGCACAAAGGCGACCCGGTGAACTTCAGCCTCTTTCTGCAACTCCTGGATGCCGACGCCTACGCCGACGTAAAATCCATCCGCCATGCAATGGACCGCCGCCGCGCGCCTTTTTATCTGCGCCGTACCAAGGAAGCCATGGTTTATTTCCCCGAGCGGCGGCCGGATGGAACCTGGACGGCCGAAAAAATATTCACCAGGCGCATTCCCCACACCGTGGATTTCCTCTTGGATGGACCGGAATTCAAGCTCTACCTAGAAGTCACGCGCTTTGTGAAGCAACAAAGCGCCAGGGCGGCGGTCCAGGGCGACGATCCGCGCGCCCGTGCTGTCGGTTTCCTGATGTCGCTCTACCAGCGCAGGCTTGCTTCCAGCACTTACGCCATGCGCCACAGTCTCGAAAACCGCATCCGCCGCCTTGAGGAGGGACTGAAACGCGCACAAGAACTTGCCCGACAGGCACCGCCTGACCTGCCGTCACCCGATGAAGTTGAGGAGATGGAGGAAAACGAACGTGAGCGCCTGGAAGAGCTGATTGAAGCCATCACTCTTGCGGGTAACGCCGACCAGGTACGCGAGGAAATCGGGGAACTCCGCGAACTCGCCGTCCAAGCCCGGGCCATAGAGGACGGCGGGATCGAATCGAAGCTTTTCCGGCTCAAAGAACTCCTCCAAAAAGAGGGTTTCTTCGACCGCCCCGATCAGCGATTGCTCATCTTCACGGAGTTCAAGGACACATTGGACTACCTGGTGGCAAAACTAAGCGACTGGGGTTTCACGGTGGGCTACATTCACGGCGGCATGAAACCGGGATCCAGGGATGAAATCGGCACACGACTCTATGCGGAGCAGCAGTTTCGGGAAGGGATAATCCAGGTGCTCGTGGCCACCGAAGCGGCGGGGGAAGGGATCAATCTCCAGGTTTGCAACATCCTTTTTAATTACGATATTCCCTGGAATCCTAACCGCCTCGAGCAGCGCATGGGCCGGATTCACCGTTACGGCCAGCGCAAAGACTGTCTGATTTTCAACTTCGTGGCAACCAACAGCATCGAAGGGCGGGTGCTCCAGCGGCTGTTGGAGAAACTGCAGGAAATCCGCGATGCTCTTGACGACGACGCGGTCTTCAACGTGGTTGGAGAAGTTTTGCCTTCCGCTCATGTCGAGCGTGTTTTACGCGACTACTACGCAGGCAAGCTTGGCGACGCCGACCTTGAAGACCGGCTCTTGAGAAACGTGGATGAGCGCCAGTTCCGCGCCATCTGCCGGAACGCGCTGGAAGGTCTGGCCGCCAAAAAACTCAACCTCGCCATGCTGGTCGAGCGCCGCGCCCAGGCGCAGGAGCGCCGCGTCGTGCCGGAGACCATCGCACGCTTCATTCGCCAGGGCGCCGAATACGCGCGCCTTGAGCTCAAGGCAGTCTCCTCCCTGCCGCATACGTTTGACCCTGGCCGGACCCCGGCCGCGCTTCACCGCTACGAGCGCGAGCCGGAATGGCGACTTCCTGCGCTGGCTGCCAAGTACCCACGATGCTCCACTGACCGCGAGGTGGCGGAGAAGAACACGCTGGAATGGGTCACGCCGGGACACCCGCTCTTCGAGGCCCTCCGGCGGCACACGTCCTCCCTCGCCATGGACGCCTTCGGCAAGGGGGCAGTTTTTTACTCCATTCAGCACGACCAGCCGGCACGAATTGACTTTTATCGCGCTCGCGTGGTGGATGGCCTTGGGCAGGTCATCCATGAACGGCTCTTTGCCGTGGAGGTGGCCGAAGGGAAGGACACTGCCCTGCGGGAGCCTGGGATTCTGGGCAACTTCACGCCTGCCGATTCTCCTGAAGCTCTGCCGCCTGCTGCCCTTTTGCCGGAGGCGACGTCATGGCTTCACACAACCGCCTTCCAGCCGTTCCTGGAGGAGACCCGCAAGGACCGGCTGTCCGAGGTCGAACGCATTGCCTCGCATGTGGAACTTTCTCTGACGGAACTGCTTCAGAAGGCCGACGAGGAAATCGGTAAGGCCGCCTCCGATGTGGACAAGAAACTTCCCGGTGCGGAAGGACGTCTGGCCATGGCGGAAGCCCGACATTCCGAGCTTCTCGCCCGCCGTGACCGGCGCAGGCAGGAGATGGAGCGGCAGCGTTCCCTATCCCTGCAAGCCGTGGAGCGTATCACGAGTGTCCTCGTCCTACCGCACCCCGAGCGCGAGACGCCGGAAGTGCGGCGACTCCAGCCGAGCCTCGAAATAGAGGCCACCGCCATGCAGGTGGTGATGGAGCACGAGAAAGCCCAGGGACGCCAAGTCTATGACGTCCACGAGAAGAACCTCGGCTACGATATCACCAGCCTGGACTTGAGCTCCGGCGAACTGCGCCTCATCGAGGTCAAGGGCTTGGGCGACGCCACGGGGACGATTCTCTTGACGCCCAACGAGCGCCGAGTCGCCGAGGACCGGCGTGACTGCTACTGGCTCTACGTGGTTACCAATTGCAGCCGGAAGCCCCTGCTTCAAGAGCCCATCCGCGATCCCGCACGCTTCCCCTGGCACGAGGTCAAGAAGGTCCAGCACTACTGGCTGGAAGTGAACGCCATGACCCGGCCGATGCGGGTGCAGGAGGATTTACCTCCCTATGGATCGTCGTCCAAGGAGGCGAGATAGCATGGAATATGTCCTTTGCGTCATAGCAGGATTGCTGGTCGGTGGCCTTGTGGCCTGGCTGCTTGCCTCCGCCCGCGCCACAAAGTCCATGGTCGCCAAGTTAGAGGAATCCGAGCGCCGTGCGAATACGGCCGAGGGACGCGCTTGCGGGCTGGAAGGCACGATTACCGAATTGCGGACGCAGAATCAGAAGGCATCCGAGGACTTCACAAAGATCAGGGGTGAACTGGCCAGGGAGAACGGTGCACGGGTGAAGGCTGAGACGCAACTGACGGAAACCGTCCAGCGGCTTCAGGAAGAGAAAAAACTTTTGGAGGAGGCTAAGGCCAAGCTCACGGATACCTTCAAGGCTCTTGCCGGAGACACGCTCAATACCAGCACGACCGCATTCCTGAAAATGGCGAAGGAAACGCTCGACAAGGTGCTGACGGATGCCCGGGGCGACCTCGGCAAGCGCCAGGAAGCCATTCAGGGCATGGTCAAGCCGCTCACTGAGTCACTCACCAAGTTCGAGGAGCATGTTCGTACAATTGAGAAGAACCGGCAGGAGGCCTACTCCGGGTTGACGGAAAACCTGAGACTCTTGTCGGCGGGCCAGCAGCAGCTTCAGAAGGAGACCGCGAATCTGGTCACGGCCCTGCGCAAGCCGCAGGTGCGCGGCCGCTGGGGCGAGATGACCCTGCGCCGCGTGGTGGAGTTGGCGGGGATGTCGGGTCACTGCGATTTCGCCGAGCAGGTCACCACCAGCACCGAGGAAGGCCGATCGCGCCCGGACCTCGTCGTGCGTCTGCCAGCCGAACGCGAGATCGTCGTGGATGCAAAGGTCTCCCTGGAAGCGTACCTCGACGCCGTCGCCGCCGAGTCGGAGGAGGCGCGTAAGACGGCCATGGCGCGGCACGCGGCGCAGGTCCGAACGCACATGAACACCCTTGCGTCCAAGGCCTACTGGAGCCAGTTCTCCAAAACCCCGGAGTTTGTCGTGATGTTCATCCCCGGCGAGTCCTTTTTCGGCGCGGCAGTGGATGCCGACCACACCCTCATCGAGGACGGACTGGAACAGCGCGTGGTTCTGGCGACCCCCACAACGCTAATCGCGCTTCTGCGCGCTGTGGCCTATGGCTGGCGTCAGGAACAGATTGCCAAGAACGCCCAGGACATAAGCGACCTCGGAAAACAGCTCTACGAGCGCATGAAGACCATGGCCGAGCACCTTGGGAACATCGGCAAAGGGCTGGAGAAGGCCAACGCCGCCTACAACAGCGCCATCGGCTCGATGGAAGCCAGGGTTATGCCCGCTGCCCGAAGATTCAAGGACTTGGGGGCTGCAACCGGAAACGAGATACCGCCTTTATCACCCGTCGAGACGACGCCCCGTGCGCTCACCGCGCCGGATGTGAAGGAGGACGGCCAAACATGAACAGATCTCCGGTCCGCTCAAGCAATATACGGTCCATGGGCTATGACCCGGCATCTCAGACGCTGGAGGTCGAATTCCACAGCGGCGGTGTCTATCAATACTTCGGCGTGCCGGAGACCATCTATCAGGGCTTCATGCGAGCCGCGTCAAAAGGGTCGTATTTCCACGACCACATCAACGGGCGGTATCCCGACAGGCAGGTGAGGTAACGGCCATGATCATCAAAACCATTCACGTCAAAAACTTCCGCTCGGTTTTCGACGACCGGATTGACTGCGACAACCTGACGGTTCTCGTTGGTCGCAACGGCACTGGCAAGTCATCCTTCCTTCGGGCGATGGAGATGTTCTACGACCCGAAGGCGGCCGTGTCGGCAGAAGATTTCTACGCCGAGGATACAAGCAAGGATATCGAGATCGCCGTCACGTTCACCGATCTCGGCACCCAGGAGAAGTCCTTGTTCGCACCGTATCTTGACGGCAACGATCTTACCGTCGTCCGGGTATTCACTCTATCAGGCAAGAAATCTGGCACCTATCACGGAATGCGTCTCCAGAATGCGGACTTCACGCCTGTCCGCAACGCTGGCGGCAAGCGCGAGATTCTCGCTCAATACAAGGAGATGCGGGAGCAAAGCACGTATTCCGCGCTCCCAGTTGTCAGGAACGCTGATGAGGCGCTTGAAGCCATGCGGCAATGGGAGACGGCAAACTCTAGTAGTTGCACAAAGCAGCGCGACGATGGCCAGTTTTTCGGCTTCACGGAGGTCGGCAACGGCTACCTCGGCCGCCACACGCGCTTCATCCCCATCCCCGCCGTCCGGGACGCATCGGGTGACGCCACCGAAGGCAAGGGATCGTGCGTCACCGAACTCATGGACCTCGTGGTTCGGCGGACGCTCTCCAGTCGCAAGGAATTCGTCAAGCTGAAGGACGATACCCAGAAGCAGTACCGCGAGATCATGGACCCCGCGAAACTCACAGAGCTTTCCGGGCTTCAGACGCAGTTGTCCGAAACCTTACGGTACTATGCTCCCGAGGCGAACGTCTCGATGGAATGGGCTAAACTCGTTGACATTGATTTCCCGTTGCCGAAGGTCGAAGTCAAGCTTCACGAGGACGGATACAAGTCCTCCGTTCAGCGGACCGGCCATGGTCTCCAGCGCGCCTTCATCCTCACCATGTTACAGCATCTCGTCGCGGCCAAGGGCGTCGAGACCGCGACAGAAGAGGGCTTTGCGTCCGAGGCGGAAATTCCCGAACAGGGTGAACCGCAGCTTCCCTGTCTGGTTCTTGCCATTGAGGAGCCGGAACTCTATCAGCATCCGAGCCGTCAGCGGCACATGGCGGCCGTCCTTCTGAAACTTTCGCAAGGCGCGATCCCTGGCGTGGCAAAGAAGACGCAGGTCCTCTACTCGACGCACTCCCCGCTCTTTGTCGGCCTTGACCGCTTTGAACAAATCCGCCTCTTGCGGAAAACCGACCATGCTGCCGGAAAACCTCGGGTGACGAAAGCCGTCAAGGCTGAACTGGGCGCCGTGGCAGAGGAACTCTGGACGGCTGGGGGCAAACAGGGAAGCAAGTTCACAGCAAACACACTCCGACCTCGGCTTCAAGCGGTCATGACGCCCTGGGTCAATGAAGGATTCTTTGCTGATGTCGCCGTGCTGGTCGAGGGTGAGGACGACCGCGCTGCAATCTTGGGCGTTGCGGTATCGATGGGACACAACTTCGACAGTGACGGTATCTCGGTCATTCCCTGCATGGGAAAAAACAATCTGGACCGACCACTGGTCATCTTCCGGCGTCTCGGTATTCCGGTCTACGTCATCTGGGATGGCGACAATGGCGAAACAGATGCAAAGCCAGAGGACAACCACAGGCTTCTACGGCTTGTCGGTCAATCGGACGAAGACTGGCCCTGTGGCGTGAAAGATCGTCATGCCTGCTTCAAAGTCAAACTAGAAACCACGCTTGAAGAGGAAATCGGGAAGGATTTGTTTGACCGCCTGCTTGCGGACACCCAAGGCGAATTGGGCATCCCGAAGAAGAAGGATGCGTTGAAGAACCCGGTCGTGCTCCAGCGCATCGTCGAGAAGGCAGCCGCCGACCGGAAGACGAGCGCAACGCTGAAGGGCATTGTCGAGAAAATCATTGCCCTGAAACCCCGACGAGGAGGTGGGCAGTGATCCCGAAGGACTGCAAACGCCTGGCTGAGGTGGACTTCGCCCTGTCCGCCGTCAACGACGCCTGCGTCGAGGAAAACAACCGGAAGACGCGAGTGAACAGCGGGCATCTGTCGCTTCTGCATTCGTGGTGGGCGCGGCGTCCGCTGGCCTCATGCCGGTCGTTGCTCTTGACGCTCCTTCTGCCCGACCCGTGCGACCCGCTCTGCCCGGCGGAGTTCAAGACGGCAGCGCGGAAGGCGCTCCAACAGCACAAGAAGGTTGGGCCGAAGGACGCCGACCTTCAGAAGGCGCTCTTGGCGTTCGTGGCGGACATCGCCAACTGGGACATCGTCCGCGTGGCGGGTTACGTCTCCACGGCCCGCGAACTGGTGAAGGCCGCGCACGGCGTGGGGCCGCACGTGCTGGACCCATTCTCCGGCGGCGGATCCATTCCGCTCGAAGCCCAGCGTCTCGGCTGCGAAGTGACGGCCTCGGACGTGAACCCGGTCGCATGGCTCCTCTTGAAGATCGCGCTCGAATGGTGCGGACGGAAGGGGTCGGAACTCGCCGACCTCTTTGAGGAATGGGCCGAATGGACGCTCAAGGAGGCCAAGAAGCGTCTTGTCGAATACTATCCGGCCGACACGCAGAAACGAAAACCGCTGGCATATATCTGGGCGAGAACCGTCCGGTGTGAAGCTCCCGGATGTGGCGCGGTAATTCCCCTTGTCCGCAACCTCTGGCTTTCTGAGGCAAAGGGCAGGAAGAAGGCTGTTCGATTTCGATACGCCAAGGGAGCAGATGAACCGGCCATTGAAATCTTCTCTCCTGCAAATGACGCTGATGTGGGCTCAGGTACGGTAGCAGGTTTCAAAGCCACGTGTCCGAAATGCCATCAGACCACACCGCGGGAGCGCGTGCAGGCACAAATCCGCGCTCAGCACGGCGGTGCGGCAGACACTTTGCTTCTTGCTGTTGTTCGACAGAACGTCGGCTCTCGCGGAAAGGACTACTACAGTCCTACATCGCACGATGTCGCGGCGATGAAAGCAGCATTCTCCAAGGCACAGTATGTCAAGTTCGAGATGGCTCCTTTTCCACAGAACGATACGCGGGCCTTTCCGCCTGGACCCTACGGCATCAAGACATGGGCCGACGTGCTCGCCCCGCGCCAGCGGTTCTCCCGCTGGGTGCTCCACGAGGTCATCGAGGACGCGCTCAAGGAAGCGGCGAAGAAGACCAAGGACAAAGACCTTCTCGACGCCCTCGCGGCCTGCCTCTACGCGGCCTATTCGGACAATGGGCAGTACCACACCTCGCTCTGCGTCTGGCTTTCGGAAGGTGTAACGTCCATCTTCATACAGGGTTCCGGCGTTCCGATGCGCGCCGACTTCGTGGAAGGTAACCCCTTGAGCCCGAACTGCGAGGGGCTGGGCTACTCCATCCGCAGCGTCCAGAGCGCTCTTCGGAACCTCTCCGCCGTCCGCTACCAGCCGTCGTCGCCGCTCCTGGCGAACGTGCTGGACGCGGTTCTGCCGGAGGAATCGGCGGACGTGGTTTTCACCGATCCACCCTACGCCAACCAGATTCCCTACGCGCATCTCTCCGACTTCTTCTACGGCTGGCTCCGGCTGGGTATGCGAAGCCGCCTGCCGCAAGCGTTTTCCGCCCCGGAGACCGAGAAGGCTCGTGAACTCACCGAGAACCGCGCTGTCAAGGACGGCGGCGTGCATGACCGCCAGTGGTACGAGAGCCGCATGTATGAGGCCTTCGCCCAGTTGAAACGGGTCATCCGCGAGGATGGCGTGGCCTCCGTGGTCTTCGCCCACAAGGACACCGACCGCTGGGAGGCGCTCGTCTCGGCGTTGGTGCAGGCGGGTTGGCGCACGACCGGTTCATGGCCCATCGCCACCGAGCGCAGACAACGCATGCGCGGCCAGGGCTACGCGGCGCTGGAGACCAGCGTCCACCTCGTCTGCCGCCCGCGTCCCGACGACGCGCCGGTAGGCGACTGGGGCGAAGTCCTGTGGGAACTGCCCAGGCGTGTTGGGGACTGGATGGAACGGCTCCAAAGCGAACGTATCCGCGGCGCGGACCTCGTCTTCGCCTGTATCGGCCCGGCGCTGGAGATATTCAGCCGCTACCGCAAGGTCGAGACCGCTGACGGCCGCGAGGTGAAACTGGCGGAATATCTGGAGAAGGTCTGGGAGGTGATCGGCCGGTCGGCCCTCGAACAGGTTCTTGGCACGGCCGAGGCCAAGGCTCGGAACGGTGCGGCCGGGGCGCTGGAAGAGGACGCGCGCCTGACCGCGCTCTTCCTGTGGACGCTTCAGGCCACGGGAAGTGAAGACGAAGGTGGAACAGGCGCAGAGGCCGAAGAAGAAGCGGCGGACGAGGCCGACGAGGAATCCTCGGCGAAGAAAAAGAAGAAGGGCTACACGCTCGTCTTTGACGTGGCCCGCCGCTTCGCCCAGCCGCTGGGGGTGGACCTGCCAAAGTGGGAAGGCCGCATCATCGAGACGGATAAGGGCGTGGTCCGGCTCCTGCCCGTCTCGGAGCGTGCGGAACAGCTCTTCGGCGAGGACGGGGCCGAGGCGGTCGCCCATGAACTGGAGCGCGAGCCGGCCCAGGCGCTTCAGCTGTCGCTCTTCCCTGAACTGGACGCCGAACCCGTGCCGCGCATTCGTGGGCGCAAAAAGGGCCGCATCGCGGGCGCGTCCGCCGCGGAACTGGAACTAAAGAGGGACCGCGAGGCGACCATACTCGACCGCGTCCACGCCGCGATGCTTCTCCAGGCCGGTGGCCAGTCCAACGGTCTGCGGGCGCTCATCAAGGCCGAGCAGGATCGTGGCTCGGGCTTCCTGCGTCTGGCAAATGCGCTCTCCGCACTCTACCCGTCGGGAAGTGAAGAGAAACGTTTGCTGGACGCCATGCTGTTGGCGGTGCCGAGGTGAAAGGCTCACCGCAGAGGCGCAGAGAACGCAGACAGGATTGATGTGAAGGAACTGACAGGAAAGATCATCGGAGCGGCAATAGAGGTTCATCGGGGACTCGGCCCGGGAATGCTGGAGTCCGCTTACGAGGCGTGTCTGGTACATGAGATGGGACTCCGGGGGCTGACATTCGAGCGGCAAATGCCGTTGCCCGTGGCGTATAAAGGCGTCAAGCTGGATTGCGGCTATCGGCTCGATTTCCTGGTCGAGAAGGCCGTCGTTCTCGAACTCAAGTCGGTGGAAGCACTGGAGCGTGTTCACGAGGCCCAGATCTTGACCTATCTGAAGCTCGGTGGGTGGATCGTTGGCCTCCTGATCAACTTCAACGTGCCCGTTCTGAAGCATGACATCAAACGTATCGTCTTGAACTACAAGGAACTCTCTGCGTCCTCCGCTTCTCTGCGGTGAAAGGAGTTTTCATGGAACACTGGTACAAAATCGCTACGCCGCGCAGGGAGGTCCGCGAGGGCCGCTCCTTCAACCCGGACGAATTCGCCATCCACCTGGAACAAGTCATCGCCAAGACCGCCCCGGAGGACTACCGGGATCCGAAGCAATTCTTCGCCCGCACCTGCTTCACACGGGCGCTCCGGGAACATGCCAGAATGGTGCTCCGTCGGCTCTCCGGCGAGACCGCGAACACCGCGCCGGTGATGACGCTCATCACTCAGTTCGGCGGCGGCAAGACGCACACGTTGACGGCGCTCTATCATATGGTTACTGCCGGCGCGAAAGCTTCCGATTTCCCCGGCATCGGAGACCTTCTCAAGGGGGCCGGTATCCGCACCGTGCCGGCTGCACGCGTCGCCGCGTTCGTGGGCAACGCTTGGGACCCCAAGGAGGGCAGTGAGACGCCATGGATAGACATTGCCCGGCAACTAGCCGGTGAAAAAGGCGTCAAGGAACTGGGCACAAGCGCGAAGACCACGCCGCCGGGAACCGAATCCCTTAGCCGTGTCTTCCAGGCGGCGGACGGCCCGGTGCTTCTCCTGTTTGACGAGGTTTTGAATTTCCTCAACCGCCATCGCGGCATGGCCGACCAGTTCCACTCCTTCATACAGAATCTGACTGTTGCGACTACGGGCACGACCTCCGGCGCGGCTGTCATAAGCCTGCCGCGAAGCCAGGTGGAGATGACGGATTGGGACATGCAGTGGCAGGACAAAATCACCAAGGTCGTCCGCCGCGTGGCCAAGGACTTGATCGCCAACGACGAGACGGAAATCAGCGAGGTCGTCCGGCGGCGGCTCTTCGAGGACATCGGAAGCGACCGCATGCGCAAGAGCGTCGCCAAGACCTATGCCGCCTGGTGCTTCGAGCGCCGCGCCCAACTCCCCCCTGAATGGACCGCTGTGGACACGGCCACGACCGAGGCCAAGGCCAGGGAGTACCTGAGCGGCCGGTTCGAGGTCTGTTACCCATTTCACCCGGCTACGCTCTCGGTTTTTCAACGCAAATGGCAGGCTCTGACACAGTATCAGCAGACACGCGGGACGCTCGCCATGCTCGCGCAGTGGATTTCCTGGGCCTACCGCACTGGATTCACAGAAGCTCGGCGGGAGCCGCTCATTACGCTCGGTTCCGCGCCGCTGGATGTGGCGGAATTCCGCAGCGTGGTGCTGGGCCAGCTCGGTGAATCGCGCCTCGTGGCGGCGATTGACGCAGACATCTCCGGCGCGCACTCCCATGCCCGGGCACTCGACGCGGACACCACGGGCGCGCTAAGGAACATTCACCGCCGCGTCGGCACGGCGATGCTCTTCGAGTCTTCGGGCGGCCAGATTGACAAGGTTGCCCATCTGCCGGAATTGCGCTTTGCTCTCGGCGAGCCGGACGTGGACACAACGTCCGTGGATAACGCCGCGTTTGCATTGGAGGACAAGTCCTACTTCATCCGCAGGGTGGGCTCCGATGGCTTCAAGATTAGCCATCAGCCGACCATGAAGAAGGTTGTCAGCGACCGGCGAGCCTCTCTAGACGAAGAATCCGAAATCAAACCTGCCATGCGGAAAATCATCGAGGACGAGTTCAGACGAGGAGCAAGTGTGCCCCTTGTGCCGTTCCCGGAGGATAGCTCGAGTGTTCAGGATACGCCCAGGCTCACGCTTGTCTTAATGGATCCTTCCCTTGAATGGACTGGCGAGGCTGGGCTCCGCCAGAAGATTGCGGAATGGACGCGCCTGCGCGGCAAGTCGCCGCGTCTCTATCCAGGGTCACTTGTGTGGTGTTTGAAAAAGCCCGGGCGCGACATGCGCGAGAGCATCGAGATGCTGCTGGCGTGGAAACGCGTGGCATGGGAAATCGCTGAAGGCACGCTTGGCGGAGACTTCGACCGTAGTGACCGCGCGGAGATTCAGTCCAAGGCCGTCGCCGCCGAGGACTCCACCAAGGATGAAGTCTGGGGCGGATACCGCTTCGCGGTCATTGCCGACAAGAAGGAAGACGACGGTCTGAAGGTCATTGACCTCGGCGCCGGCCATTCTTCGAGCGGCGAAACGCTCTGCGGCCGCGTGATTACGGCCCTCAAGTCCCAGGCGCTTCTTAATGAGTCGGTCGGCGCGGGGTACATCGAGCGAAACTGGCCGCCTGCGTTGAAGGAATCCGGGGCATGGCCGCTGGCGAGCCTCCGGCAGAGTTTCCTGAATGGCTCTCTTACCCGGCTCTTGGACCCTGACAGTACCCTGCGCGGCAAGATTGTTGAGTTCGTGAGCCAGAGCGATTTTGGGCTGGCCTCCGGCCAGAAGCCGGATGGCTCATATGAGAGAATTTGGTTCGACGAGCCCATCGGCGCCGAGGAAGTGGCCTTTGAGTCGGGTGTATTCTTGCTGACCAAGGCAAAGGCGCAGGCCCTGAAGAGCGGCGCGCGGCCGGAACCTACCCCGGGTCCGACCCCGGGCCCTAGTGTTCCGCCGACACCCGAACCCGAGCCACAGCCCGAATCGGCGCCGCCGCCGGACGCAAAAGCAAAAACGTACCGTATCGTGGGAAAGGTCACGCCCGAGATCTGGAACCGTCTCGGCACCAGGATACTGCCGAAGCTGCGCGCCGGAACTGACCTGCAGGTCGGCATCGACTTATCCGTCACAGTTGAAAGCGGCGTGGCCAAGACGTTCGAATCGGACATCCGCCAGATTCTGGACGACCTCGGGTTGGCCGAAAAGGTACGGTTGGAGTTACGGACACCTGAAGGCCGCCGCCCACCGGAGCATCCGGTTTAATCTCCACCCGCCGCCCGTGACCGAATGGCGGCCTTTCCCCGGAGATTTCAAGCGTCCTGTCAGGAAGGTAAGGTCATGGCGTCAAGCGGAATCCCGCTCTCCAGCCCAGCGCTTTCGCAGCCTTGCCGGTCGCCATGCTCCCGTCTTCTTCTGCGATGTTGTATATCCCGGCCGCCCCCTGGTCAGAGCCCGGCCGGCCGCGTCTGCCGCGTCGTCCACAACATGCAGAGGGACGCATAGGAAATGCCGTTCGCGTTTTCATTATCTACTATCGTAATCGCGACCCTCGCCGCAATCAATCAACGGTCGCGCGAACTCTTGAGGCGCTCCGCGCGAGCCCGCACAGGCTCCGCGCGGGGTGTGTGCTGCGGGCTCGCGCGGAAATCCGGGCTGCCTGAACGCCTCCGAAACGGCCTCTGGCCGGTGTTTTCGCCCCGGCGCCGCCCCTCTCTGCCGACGGCCCCGCGCTCCCGCACAGCCGGTGTCGGCGCTCGTTCGCGCCCCCGCCTCGCCGCCCTCACGCGCCCCAGTCCCACTCCCGCTCGACGCGCTCAATCCCGCCCCAATCGTCTCTCGCGCCGGCGGGATCGCCGTCGCAGGGGAACTCCTGGGCATACTCGTCCACCACCACCCGCCACTCACGCGGCGCCGCCGCGGCGCCGCTTCCCTCGGGCGGACGCCGCTCCCCGCGCGGACTCCGCTTCCCCACATGGCGCAGGATACGTTCAATCACCTCGGGATCAGTAATCCACGCGATTATGCGCATCCGCCCCCCGCACCGCTCGCACCTGAGCGCGTCCACACCGCACACCCGCGCAAGAAGCTGCGCCCACGTCTTCCGCCGGGCTTTCACGTACCCGCTCTCCTACGCGTCCTCGGGGGGCGCGAGCCCCGCCGCCTGGGTCTCATTCTCCGCGAGCCTCCCTTTCCTCCCCCCGCGCCGTATCGTCGAGGACGCCGCACCGTAGTACCGAAGCCGGATCTCCCGAGGTTCGGGCAGATGCGCCAGCACCAGCGCCAGGAACTCGAGCAGGTCATAGACGACCGTCCCGCGCCCGGGCGACTGCACCGGCTTAGAGAGATAGCTCAGCTCAAGCCCTTCCCGGTCACCCTGCGCCGCGCCGGTCGAGGCGTTCGCCGAGAAACCCGAGTGCCGCCAGTCGAGCAGCATCTCCCGCGTCGCCTCCGTGAGCCGCTCCCGCTCGACCAGCATCGCCAGCACCGCATGCCTGAAGAGCTCCCCGAGCGGGCTCCAGTCGAACCCCACCGGCAAGGCGGGGAACTTCCCTGTCCACGACGCCCTCAGAGCACAGCGCGTGAGCATGCGGATGAAGATTGACGACCGCCCCCCAGGTCTCCACCGCCCCCACGAAGTACGGCACGGCGCGCTTCACGCCCGAGAACTGCGCCGTCAGGAACCGCCGCGTCACGTCGTAGGCCGTGCGTATGAGTTCCCCCAGCAGTCGCCGCTCCCTCATGAACCCGCCCCTGAGCACCCGCGGCACCGTGAACACCAACTGCCGGAACGTAAGATCCGGCAGCACCTCCTCGACCACGTGCGCCGACCACTCGGCCCTCCGCCTCGCCTCGCACGACGGGCACAGCTTCCGTTTGCACGAAAACGGGACCAGGTGCTCCAGCCGGCAGTCCGGACATCTGACTCGCGCGAACCCGCACGCGAGGTCTCCGCAGGCAAGGAACCCCGCAAGCACCCGCCGCCAGTGCGGCCGCCACGGCCCGTACTTCCCCTCGAAGCGCTCCTCCCACACGCGCTCGACGGCTTCCCCCCAGTCAAATCCCTCGTCGGCGCCAACGGCCCCTTCTCGCCCCGCAAGGCTCTCAGGATCGCGCGCGGGATCGCGGAGGTCCTGGCTTATGCTCACGACAAGGGCTTGATCCACCGCGATGTGAAGCCCGCCAATATCCTTATCACCTCGAAGAACGAGATCAAGCTGGCCGACTTCGGGCTGGCGCGTCTATGCCGGGATGACCACCAGGTCACCATGACGGGCGCGATTCTCGGCACACCCGCCTTCATGCCCCCCGAGCAGTGCCGCGGCGATGCGCTGGACGGACGGGCCGACCTGTACAGCCTGGGCGCGACGCTGTACTTCCTCCTGAGCGGCAAACTTCCCTTCGCCGGCGACAATCCATCGGTGCTCATTCACCGCGTGGTCAACGAGCCGCCGCCGCCGCTCCGGGCGGCGGTCAAGGACATCCCGGACGACGTGGTCTGGCTTGTTCAGCGTCTCATGGCGAAGCACCCCTGCGCGCGCTTCGCCGACGGTTACGAGGTCATGGCCGCGATCGACGACATCCTGTCGGGCCGGAGCGCTTCCCCGCCGGGCGCAACCGCAGGCGCCGGGCGGCCCCGGGTTCCTTGGGTCGTGATCGGGCTCCTGGCAGCCACCGCCGCGGTCCTCGCCTTGAGTCTGTTCGTCACCCTCGAGGCCGACGGCGAGGCCGCCGCCGCGGCCGCGCATTTCCACCCGGTTCTCCCTCCGAGCGGCGTCGCGCAGAAACCTCCCGCCGCGAAAACGAAGGCGGCGCTCCCGGCGCATTCGGACGAACCGCCTTCCTTCGACGCCGAGTTCAAGGAACTCCACAAGGACGCGGCCGAATTCATCAAACTCCTTGGGACCGGCGCGTGGAACCAAATCGACGGATACCTCGACACCGACTTCGACGTCGCCGTCGATTGCCGGCGCGAGGCCAAGGAGGTTGTCCGCGCTATCGCCGCGCAAGGCCTGACAGCGGTCAAGTGGCATACGCAGCCGACAACTGACGCCAGGGCCTGGACCGTCGTGGTGTTCAGCCGCCCCGGGGCCGCCGAATCCCTCACGTACACCCTCAACTGGACCCGCGCACGAGGGGTCTGGTACGTGGCTCGCATCGACAAAGGCGGGCCGCGATAGCCTTCGCTCCATGCCCGGCGACCCGCGGGAACGGGGCGGCGCGGCCCCACCCGGGCTGCGACGCCCGCGTGCCCGCGCTGCAGACACCGGACGCACCGCGGGGTATCCTGGTCGGCATCGGGAACCACCGAGACCGGCCGGACGCGAAACCGCAGGAGAACCCGCATGACGCTCCTTGGCACCGAAGTCGCGAACCGCATCGAAGGCAACATCAAGCAGGTCATTGTGGGCAAGGACGAGATCGTGCGCCTCGCCGTCGTCGCCCTCCTCGCCCGCGGTCACCTCCTGCTCGAAGACGTGCCCGGCGTCGGAAAAACCGTGCTCGCCAAGGCGCTGGCGCGCAGCGTCAGCGCGATCTTCACGCGCATTCAGTTCACGCCCGACCTCCTGCCGGCGGACATCACGGGCGTCGCGATCTACAACCAGAAGACGGGAGAGTTCGTGTTCCGCCCGGGGCCGGTGTTCGGCGAGATCGTGCTCGGCGACGAGATCAACCGCGCGACCCCGCGCACCCAGGCGGCGCTGCTGGAGTGCATGGAAGAACGGCAGGTCACCGCCGAGGGCGAGACCCGCCGGCTGCCCGATCTTTTCTTCGTCGTCGCCACCGAGAATCCCATCGAACAGCACGGGACCTACCCTCTCCCCGAGGCCCAGCTCGATCGCTTCCTCATGCGCCTCTCTATCGGCTACCCGCAACCCGCCGAGGAGGTCAAGATCCTCGACGACCAGAAGGATCGCCACCCGCTGGAGACCTTGGCGCCGGTGGCCACCGTGGCGGACGTTCTCGGCGCCCAGGAGGACGTGAAAAAAGTTTTCGTGTCTCAGGACGTGGCCGCCTATATGGTGAAGCTCGTCGCACACACGCGCACGTCGGACGACTGCCTGCTGGGCGCCAGTCCGCGCGCCTCGCTCGCGGTCAGACGCGCGGCGCAGGCGCTCGCCCTCATGGAAAGCCGACAACAGGTGACGCCGCACCACGTGAAGCGCGTCTTCAGCACCGTCGTCGCCCACCGGCTCCTCATGCGCCCCGAGGCCGCCCTGAGCGGCATCGGCCCCGACAAGGTCGTCGCGGCGGCTCTGCGCGCCGTCGAGATCCCGCTCGGGTAACGGGGCGGCCCGTGACCTCGCCGGCCTTCGCGCTGCTCGCCGCCCTGCCGTTCTTCATCCTCGCGGGGCTGCACTTCCGCAACGGCCCCCTGCTCTTCGTCGCCGGCGTCCTGCTCTTCCTCCTGGGCGCCTCGTGGGCCTTCGGCGGCGAGGCAAAGCGGCGCATCGCCTGCCGGCGGAGCGCGCATCCGCGCGCCTTCGAGGGCGCGCCGGCCGACGTGCGCCTGGCCCTCGCCAATCACAGCGGCTTCCCGCTCCTTGGCGCCGAGGTCATCGACCGCTTCGACGCCCAGGATCTGCTCCCCAAGGAGCTCGCGGTGCCCGTCGATGTCCGCCCGCGCCATACCGTCGAGATCTCTTATACAGGGCTGTGCCTGCGCCACCGCGGGGAGTACGCGCTCGGGCCCGTGGCGGTGCGCTTCTACGACCCCCTGGGACTGTTCCTCAGGACGCGCCGCTTTTCGGAACAGAGCCGCTTCGCCGTGCTTCCCAAGCCGTTGCCGCTGGCACGCCTGGGACTGGAGGGCCGCAGCGCGCTGCTTTCAGCCGCCAATCCCGACCGCCAGACCCGCGGCGAGAGTATCAAGTTCTACGGCGTCAGAGAGTACCGCTCCGGCGATTCCCTCCGGCACGTCCACTGGAAAGCTAGCGCGCGGCTCGCGCGCCTGGTCGTCCGGCAGTTCGAGGCCAGCGTCTCGTCGCAGATCACCATCTTCCTCGACCTGGCGCGCGCGAACCTGGCCGGCACCGGCGCTGAGGCCACGGTCGAGTACGCCATCCGCGCCGCCGCGGCCATCGCCGCCGCGGCCGTCGCGCAGGGCCATGAAATCCAGCTCTTCGCCGAGGGCGAATCGCCCTTCGTGACGAAGCTTGGAAGCGGCGCCGAGCACCTCGGCTACCTCCTGCGCCGGCTCGCCGTCGCGAAGCCGAAAGGCGCGCGCCCGCTTCCGGACATCGTCGCCCGCCACGCCGAGCGCGTGCCGCAGGGCTCCCACGTGTTTCTCATCCTCGCGGGCGGCGGCGGCGGCAATGAGAAGGCCTTCGCGCGCGCCTGCGCCTACCTGCGCGGCCGGCACGCCTCCATTGCCGCCCTGGTGGTCGACGACCGCACGTTCGTACAGCTCGACCGGTGGCGGGAGGAGCTCTCGGCCGATCCCTGGCCGCCCTGCGCCCACACCCTCGTCCGACTGGGCGTCCAGGTGCGGATCATCAAACGCGGCGACGACCTGCTCGGGCGGCTCCAGGAGCGATGACATGGCCGGCCGCCTCGTCTACCTCGTCGGGGTCGGGCTCATGAGTCTAGGCGCCGCCGCGCCGATGGAGCGGGAGTGGGGCCCCTTGGCTTTCGTCGCCATCGCCTGCGCGTGGACTGTGGGCGCCTTCATACCGCCGGTGCACCTCGCCGAACTCCTCTCCGACCATTACCGGACCATGCTCGCCTTCTACGGCTTTGCCATGGCCATGACGCTGTTCGTTCCTCCCTTGGCGCTGCTGGTTCTAACGGCGCTGTTGTTCCTGGTGCGCAATCCCGATTTCTTCGGCCTCCTCGCCTTAACGAGCCTCATCGTCCTCGGGTTCGGGCTCGCCGAGGCGCCTTCGTATGCGCCGCCCGCCGTGACGCTCGCCGGCCTGCTCGCGGCGGCGCACGCCCGAGCGGCGCGCACCTTCGGTCTCTACTCCGCCGGAATCGTCCTGCTCATGCTGAGCGCGGCCTTCTGCGCCGGAGGACTTCTGGCCCTCAGCACGCCGCCGGCGAGGCCTGGGCCCAAGGCGGTCCCCAGCGGCGATTCGGCGGCGCGCTCCGACTCCTCGGGGTCGGCCGGCAAGTCCGAGGGCGCCAGTGATTGGACCAAAACGCTGATTTTCGAGATGATCGCCCTTCCCGCGCTGGGGTTCTTTCTCGTCAGGCATCTCCACCGCCTTACCCACAGACACCGGGATCAAGCGGCCGGCGGCGCCGCCGCCGCGGCCCGCCTCGAAAAGGACGAGGCCATGAGCGCGAAACTCGGAACGCGCTTCACGGGATCCGGCGCCAACGCGGCCGTCGTGAAGACGTATCTAAAATGGCGCGCGCAGCTCGCCGCGTGCGGCTGCAAGCTCGCGCCCGCCGACACGGCCGAGGAGGGCGCGGCCGCGCTCGCGCTTTTCCTAAACCGGCCCGAGGAGGCGCGCGTCGGCCGCATCACCGCGATCTTCAACCGGGCCCGCTACGGCGCGGAGCAAGTGACCGCCGCCGACGCGGAGGAGTTCGCGGCGCTTACCCGCGCCATCGCCCGCGAATGTCAGAAGCGGCGCGCGTCCATGCGTTGAGCCCCGAGCGGGGCAGCCTACGGTTTCTTCTTGACTTCCTCTCGGATCTGCCGGAGCAGCATCACCACGACGAAAAGAAGCCCCACGCCGGCGAACTCAAGCAGCCGGCCCGGAGTGTAAAAATCTTTGAGCAGGGCGTAGCCGCACAAGTTGAGGACTTTCTCCAGGACCGCCAACACTAGCAGCACGAAGGCGCCGGCGACGAACACACGGCACAGCAGACTGTTGAGAGTATTCATGTATGCGCTCCTTGCGGTTTTTCGGCAAAGTACGACCGACCTTCAATCCCGGCGCTCACTTCCGCGGAATGGTCATCACGGTCGGGCGCATCGTCCCGCGAATGTAGCTGACGCACACGACGACGATGGATTTGTCCGGCTTCTCGAACCAAAGCTGCGCCCAACCGCTGTACGCCGAGTCGGTCGTCACCGCGATCGGGCTGCCGTACTCGGCCGGAATCGCATCCTGGAACTTGACCGGCTCCAGGCTGAAGACCGCGGGCGTGGTTTCGGTTTCGGACTCGATTTTTCGACAGGACGAGACCGCGAGACCGAGCCCGAGCACGCAGACAAAGAACACCCACCTTGCACACATAACCGCTCCTTTCGTGTACCACGCGGGTTTCACAAGCAAAACTACATCTCTAACCCGCGATTCTTCCATTATAGGCCGGTGCGGCTTCGTAAATCAAAGGATTTCGGGGATTTCCGCTTTTCCGCGGCAATCTATCCGTTCTCGTTGTCGTAGACGAACGCCGCCTCCCCGATCACGATGGCGCCGGCGTGGCTCTCGCGCGTCGCGGAATCGATGAGCAGCACCGCGTTCCACCTGATCGGATAGTGAATGACGCCGTCCGCCGCCCCGCCCCAGAAGCCTAGATTGCCACGCAGGGGGAACTCGACCAGCTTCCACCCCTTGAAATCGATCCGGCCGCCGTCGGGCTGAAACGTCTGGCCGGTCGCATCGACGAACCTGCAGCGCAGCCAGTCGCCGCCGCCGTCGCCGTGCACCCACACGTACATGCGGTCGGGACGGCCCTCGATCGCCGTGTTCCCCACGGGCGCGATGGGCAGGAAGCGCCACCCTTGGCCGAACTCGTAGTTGAGCCGCGCGCCCGGCGCGCCATCCCTGCCGGCGCAGCCGGCGAGCGTCGCCGCCAGCGGCACGTTGCGATCGCCGTCGTCCATGATGAGCCGCAGGTCTGCGATGGGCTTCCCAGGCTCGGCGGTGAACGCGAAGGCGCGCCTGAAGGAGGCTGCGGCGGCGAACGCCGTCGCGCCCCGCTCATCCGACACCCGCACCTGCCACCGCTGCCGCTCGCCCGAGAGGGCGCGCCCGCCCTCCGCGCCGCGGGCCGGCAGGCGCACGATGGTCGTTTCGTGACCCTCGGGAAGCGCGATGGAAACGCGCCGTTCGATCTGCCCGCCGGGACTCTCCGCCTTGCCTCCGGCCGTCCGCCGCCCCTCCTCCCAGGCGAGAATCTCGCCCTTGAACGGCGAGCGGTCCGTCACCGCGATTTCAACGGCCGGCGCGCCGCGTTCCGGAGGGAGAATCCGCACCCGCAGGGCATCGCGAAGGACGACGCGGGCCGTATCCGCCGCCGACAGCCCATTGTCTTCGTCCCACGCCTCAACCCGGATGTCATGCACCTCTCGGGTTCGGTCGCGAAACACGCAGGGGACCTCGAACTTCTCCTTCGCGCCCGCGGGCAGCACGACGGCGCGCGGCGCCGCGCCTTCGATCCCCGCGCGCAGCCGCAGCCGGAGCGTCCGCCCGAGGGAGTTCTCGAGCCTGAAAACCGCCGTCAGCGGCTCGCCCGCCCGCGCCGCGAGCCAACGCTCGCGCGGCACGAGCACGCGCTCAAACGCGAGCGCCTCGCATCGCCGGCGGGGAATCACGTAGATCGGCGCCGACGACACGGCGAGGGCCTGGCAGTCCGCGGCCTCGGTCCGCGCGCCGCCGCGCGAGACGATTGTCGCGGGGCCGACGGGCAAGGAGAGCGTGCCTTCGTTCCCGGTGCTCCAAGCGGCCACGCGCTCCTCCGCTCCGCGGGCGAAGAGCAGCGCCACGACCTCGCCCCGGTCGGGGGGGAGCCGTTTCACGAAGACGAAACCCGCCAGCGCCTCGGCCAGGGTTTGCATGGCGATCGACGCCGGTTTCGGCTTAAAGTCGCGGTACACGCTTCCGAAGTGATGCTCGGGATCCTTGGGATCGAGGCCGTCATCGCGCCAGTCGTACCAAATGTTGAACACAAAGCCCATCGCGAGGCCGAAAAGCGCCTGGCGGGCGAGGTAGTCGGCCTGGGTCTGGAGCGGCACCCTCACGGCCGAGTAGCCCCACTCCCCGTTGGCGATGGGGAGCAGGCGTCCGCCGCAACGGGCCATCGCGGCGCGAAGCTCCCCGAGCTCCCGTTCCATGGTTTCCGGGCCCGTGGAGCGGTACGGGTGAACCGTGACGACATCGACGGCGTCCAAAAGCCCGCGGCGAAAACATCCCTCCAGGAAACGGAGGTCGATGGTCGAGGTCGCGGGCGCGAGAACGAGCGCCTCGGGATCCTCCTCCCTAATGGCGCGCGCCGTCGCGACGGCGAGTTTCGCGTAGGCTTCGACATCCGGCGCCGGCTTCCAAAACTGGGGAATGTTGGGCTCGTTCCACACCTCCCAGAGGATCCGCCTGCCCTTGAAGTGCCGCGCCCCCGCGCGCGCGAAGGCGACGAAAGCCGCGCGCTCCGCGTCGGTGGCGGGGCCGTTGCCCTTGGTGTGCACCGGGTGCCCGTAGTCGAGGATGAAGAGAATCCGCACGCCCCGCGCATCCATGTCGGCGACAAGGCGGTCGTAGGCGGAAAAATCGTACACGCCGACCCGCCGCTCGACGGCGCCCCAGGTGAAGTCCATGCGGACAAGCCTGAAGCCGGTCGCGGCGAGCAGATCCACCTCGTCCGGCGCTCCGCGGGTGAAGTGGATGTTGACCCCGAGCGGCGCGGGAAGCGGGTCCTTCGCGAACAGGGCAAGCGGCGCGACGCATGCCAAACGGGAAGCGATACGGAACATGGCTGCGATCCTCCTTGCGCGCCATCGTACCGCGCCCCCCGAGGGCCGCGCCACTGGGCCTCACGACGCGTCCTGGCCATAACACCGACGACTCCATGAAGGAAGGAGATCCCCTGTCGGCCAGAGGACGCCGTTTTTGGCGCGCCGTCCCGGAGAAAGCGCTTATTGGGAAGAGGCCGTGACGTTCGCTCAGCATCGTTCCTCCTCCCAGATTCCCCATGGGAATTCGGGCTGTCGATCCGTGGATCGATACCGGTTGCGGCTCGACAAACGGCCTGGCATCATGACGTACCGAAAGAAGAACCAGAGCGACGAAGATGAGCGTGCCGGGCAAGCGCGCCGCAAAGAGACAGGATGGTTGAGCTCATGAAAAAATTGCCGATCGGAAAAGCGTTCACGCTGATAGAGCCCGGCCCCGTCGTGTTAGTCACCACGCACGACGGCGAAAGGGACAATGTCATGACCGTCTCGTGGACCATGGTGTTGGATTTCACGCCGCGTTTCGCCATCGCCACCGGGGCCTGGAATCACTCTTTCGCCGCGCTGCGCAAAACCCGGGAATGCGTCATTGCGATTCCCGCCGTCGATTTGTTGGACACAGTCGTGGGTGTGGGCACATGCTCGGGCGCGGATACCGACAAATTTGAGAAATTCGGTCTCACCGCCGTGCCCGGGAAATACGTCAGCGCGCCCCTGATCGAGGAATGCGTGGCAAATATCGAATGCGAGGTCGTCGATATCGTCAAAAAACACAATATCGTGGTGCTCGCCGGCCTCGCGGCGTATGTCGATCGCGCGCGCAAGGGACAACGCACGCTGCATGCCGTGGGCGACGGCACGTTTGTCCTTGACGGGCGCAAGTTGAACCGGCGCAGAAAGATGGCTTCCAAATTGCCCGCGGGTGTCTAGATTTCGCGAAGGCGCGACGAACGTAATGCCCGCCGCGCAAGAAGCACCCGCCGCGTTCATGATCGGGGAGACGCAGCGAAACCGCTGTCGGTCGACACGGTTCGCACCCGCATGGTCTCAATGGCGATGTGAGCAATTTCTGGCGCTGTTCACCTCGGAGCGACGGCCGAAGGGGTGTCCCTCGTTGTTTCTTGCGAGGGCGGGATGAGCGCCGCCCCGCCTGGGATGGCGGTCTTGCCGTGAAGAAGCGGGCCGAGAGCGCTGGGGATATCGGTCTCGAAGAGGTCCACGCCGGCGGCGAGCAAGGCGCGATACCGGGGCTCCATCAGCTTCAGATCGGTGATTTCGCCGGTGATGAGGGGGAGGTCCAGGTTGCGCGAGGTGCCGGCCATCGTGGCGGCGCCCCGCTCGTGGACGGCCTTGCAGATCGTGGCATCTTCGGGCGGTGTATGGCCGACGAAAGCGATGACATGGCTCCAGGGAACGCCGAGCTTGTCGAATGCCTCGATCTGCGCGTGCTTCGTGGTGAAGACCTCCAGCATGATGTTGGGGTTCAGCTCGTGGCATTCCTTGATCTCTTTCGGGTTGTAGGCCATCACCATGGCGGCGGTCTCGGCGTTGTTTCGGACGATGGCCTTGATGCGTTCGGCGACGGGGACGTCCTTATTGTCGAGCACGAGGATGGTCTTGCCGCGCGCCCACTGGAGGGCCTCATCGAGGGTGGGGATGGCGTAGGGCGTTTCGCGGCCGTCGCGGTCCTTCAGGCGCAGGGCTTTGAGCTCGGCGAGGGTGTGGTCGCTGACGCGGCCGCGGCCGGTGCTGGTGCGCTCGAGGGTGTCGTCGTGCATGAGGACGAGGGCGCCATCGCGGGTGTACCGCGGGTCGACTTCCAGGATGGCGAAGGTATGGCGCAGGGTGTTCTCGAAGGTCTCGATGCAGTTCTCGGGGTAGCCGGGGAGCGACCCGCCGCGGTGGCCGCTGACGAAGGGCAGCGGCCGGCCGGTGGGCCGGAAGAGCGCCCGCATCTCCGCGGGGGTTTTCGGGGCGATCCGGTGCAGGGTTTCGGGCGCGGCGCGAAGGCTATCCTGCGCGGGCAGGGTCGCGGGGATCAAACACGCGACAAGGAGGGAGCAGGAGAAGGTGCGCATGGGTTCCTCCGGGGAGGTCGTGCCGGGTGTTTTCGGGCATTCTGGCGGGTTGCTCGCGGCGCCGCGAGGGGCGGCCGCGCCTTGAGCGCTGAGGGAACCGGCCGTATTCGATCGGAGTCCTCGTCGGCGTTGCCATCATCCGGGATCATAATGAGATACTCCTCGACAGTCAAACGCCGACGCGGGGCCGCGCGAAAGGCCGCGGGCGAGCCCGGCGCGGATCCCGCCAGGCGCAGATCCTCGGAGGGGCGCGGCCCGAAGGGCGGACTCTCCCGGCGCCGCCGGTCCTCGGCCGAGCGTCGCTCGAGGCCGGGGCCGACAACGGCCGGAGGGCGGCGGCGCGGCCCGGAAGTCCGCTTCCCCGCGGCCGCCTATTCGCGCTCCAGCTCGTAAGGCCACATGGCGATGCCGCCGTCGAGGACCTTCACATCCTTGAACCCCGCGGCCTTGAGCACGAGCGCCGCCTCGTAACCTCGCAGCGACACCTGGCAGAAAGCCACGATCTCCTTGTCCCTGGGAAGCTCCGCGAGGCGTCCGCGCAGGGCGCCGAGAGGGATGTGCACGCTCCGCGGCAGCCGCACCTCGGCGTACTCCTTGGGTGAGCGAACGTCCAGGAAGACGAAGTCCTCGTTCCGGTCGAGCCGCGCCTTCACGTCCTGGGCGCTCACGCCGACCATGAGGCCCGCGCACTTGTTGCGCGCCACGTTGGCGGCGGTGATCAGGTTGTCCATCGCCGGCGCGTACGGCGGCGCATAGGCGAGGTCGAGATTCGCCACATCCTGCACGGTCAGGCCGGCCGTAATGGCCGTCGCGGCCGCATCGATGCGCTTGGAGCCGTCGCCGGGACCCGTCGCCTGGGCCCCGAGCAGCCGGCCCGTCTTCGCATCGACGACGATTTTCATGAGGAGCGGCCTGGCCTGCGGCATGTAGTGCGCCTTGTCCGGCCCCGGCGCCATGGCCGTGACGACGTCCATGCCCAGGGATCGCGCGACGCGCTCGGTCAGCCCGGTGCGCGCGACGCAGAAATCGAACACCTTGCAAACGGCCGTCCCCAAAACGCCGGGAAACGCCTCATCGCCTCCGCAGAGATTGACGGCGACCGTACGCCCCTGCTTGTTGGCGGTCGAGCCCAGCGGGACGAAGCACGGCCGACCGGTCACGCGGTCGCAGCTCTCGACACAGTCCCCCGCCGCGTAGATCGCGGGGTCGGAGGTGCGCATGCGGTCGTCGACTTTGATCGCCCCGGTGGTCGCGCCGATCGCCAGACCGGCGTCGCGCGCCAGGGCGACGTTCGGACGCACGCCGATGGCCAGGATGACCATGCTCGCCGGCAGTTCGCCCTTGTCGGTCCGAACGTGCGTCACCGCCCCGCCGGCGCCCGCGCGGCTCTCGATCGCCAGCGCTTTCGTCCCGGTCATGACCCTGACGCCCTTGGATTCCATGTGCAGTTCCACCAGGCGCGCAATCTCCCAGTCCAGGAGATTGAGGATCTGAGGCAGCATCTCCACCACCGTCACCCGGCACCCGCGGGTTACGAGCGCTTCGGTGGTCTCCACGCCGATGAGTCCGCCCCCGACGATGACCACGTCCTCGGCCCGGGGCTCGGCCAGCATTGCCTTGATTCCCTCGGCGTCATGGACGCCGTGGAGCGTGAACACGTTCTTCCGGTCGACGCCGGGAAGGGGCGGAATCACGGGCGCGGCGCCCGTCGCCAGCACCAGGTTGTCATAGGGGAGCCAGGACTCCTCCCCCGAGGCGAGCGTTTTGACGCGCACGCGCTTCCCGGCGCGATCGATTTGCAGAGCCTCGGTGCCGTTCAGGACTTTCAGATTCTTGGTTTTCTGGAAGAAGACGGCATCCCTGACGACGCCCGCCGGCGTCTCCATGAGGTGGTTCCGCTCCCGCACGTCGCCTGAGATGTAATAAGGCAGGCCGCAGCCGGCATAGGAGAGGAAAATACCCTTCTCGACGATGGTGACCTGCGCATCAGGCCGTAGGCGGATGATTTTAGAAGCGGCTTTCGGACCTGCCGCGACGCCGCCGATGATTACAACTCGCATGCGCTCGCCTTTCTACCGGGAATTCGCCTCGTGCCGCCCGCGCGCCCACGCCGCGCTCCGGGAATTCGAGCGATAATATCCAAGCACCCGGACGAATTCAACCGCGCCCGAACGGCCGCGCATAGTCCCTGCAAATGGGCGCGAACTCCGGAAACATCTCCGCTACGGGCTTGGCCTGTTTCAGAGGCGCGGCGTCCAGCGGTGCGGAGATGGGCGCGTGGCGCCCCGGCGTCGAGACGGCGCCGGGCCTTGAGAACGTGGTTCTCCCTCAGCAAGGCCCGATCGCCGGCGCCCAGGCCCTTCCACCGCGGGCAACGGCCCCGGGACCGGCCGTCGGCGGGCTAGTAAGAGCAGCGGTCGCTAGTCGGCGCGAAACCGCCGGCGGCCGCACGCCCGGCGGCGAATCGCCGTTGCGGAACGAGAAGGCACCGCTATCGAAGGACGTGGCGTCGACCGCACCCGGCCCGCCGCCGGCGCCGTCACTTCGTTTCGCCCTTCTCCCGCGCGTAGTTCTCCCACGCCTTCCGCGCCGAAGCGTCCAGCGGGATGCGTTCGCCCGTCAGGAAGCACAGCATTCCGTGCAGGCGCTGCCTGCGCTCGGATGGCGCGTTGGCGAAGGCGCGCACCAAGTCCGGCACGAGCTCGCGCGCGCGGACGCTTTCGATCGCCCGAGCGAGGCGCTCGAAAAGCTTCCCGTTCAGGTCCTCGGCCATGAGGGCGCGCAACGCCTCGATATCGCGCGCCTTCTCGGCGCATTGGATCTTCTCGAAGCTCGCGCGCCACGCGGCGATGCTCCGCGCGTTCGGGTTGGCGATCCCCGTGAGCGCCGCGAGCTTTTCGGCGGCGAACCGCGCGACGGCGGCGGAACGGCACGCGAGCAGCTCGCTCAGCGGCGCCACCAGATCCTCCCGGCGATCGACGGCGTAGCCCTCGATGACTTCCCGGGCAAGCGGAAGGAGCCGCGGGTCGCCGCTGGCGCCAAGCGTTTCCAACAGCGCTTTGGCCGACAGGTAGCCGCCCAGCCTGCGGACCAGTACGCGGTCGTGATCCGTGGCCGAGCCCGGTCCCGTGAAGAGCGTGGGAGCCGAGGTGGGTATCGGCGTCGCGGCCGTCGCGCGAGCCAAAAAAAGCAGCGCGAAGGAGGTCGCGACGGGCGCGAGCGGCTCTTCGGCGAAGCTTCCGTCCTCCTTCTGGCTCTTGACCAGGAACGCCGCCTCCTCCTGATACCAGTCGCGCTCCCCGATGCGGGCGATCTCGCCCAAATCGAAGGCTTTTTCAGCGCTCCACACGGTGTAATAGTAATTGCGCGTGAGACTCCGCCAGCGGTACCGGCGTTGCGCGGCCAGAGTGCTCCAGTTGCGGTCGAGCCACAGCAGCCCCTCGTCGATGGCGGCGGCCAGCGGCGCCCCGCCCGACCGGAGCATCTTCCCGGCCGCGAAGAAGTTGCCCACCGTCGCCGCGGTCATGGCAAAATAGGGAAGGCGCGAGTCGGGCGCATAGACCCAGCCGGCGGGGATGCCCTCCAGCACGCGGCGCGGCCGCGTTTTCTCGATGGCCGCCAGATCCGCCTGGTAGACCACCTCGGTGCGGTGGGCGGTCGTTTCGGGCACCCGGAGCGCCAAGCTTGCCTTCACGAAACGCTCCACCGCCTGGGGCGGGATCGGGATGCCGTGGCGATGCCCGATGGCGAGGGCGAGCACCGCGAACTGGGTGTTGGAGAGGTCGTAGAATTTGAAGCCCGGCCGCCTTTCGTACGACCAGCCTCCGGTCTTCTGAACCTGCGCCGAGAGGAGCCAGTCGACGGCCCGCTTCAGCAAGGCGTGCGCCTCGCCGGCCATGCGTTTGGGCGCACGCTCCGGATCGAGCCTCCGCACGATCTCCTTGTGGCGCACGTCGAGGGCGATGGCGATGAGCGCCGCCGAGTAGACATGCGTCATCGGCAGCGACTCGATCTTCCGGAAGAGACGCACGACGATGGGATCGTCGGGCGGCCGCCCGGCGCTCAAGAGCGCCGCCGCGTACAACGCCCGCGCGCCCTGGGGATACGCGAAGTCGGGCGTCGCCTCGTCGTCGGCGACCACGCGCGCGAGGTACGCGCCGCCCTTCTCGAGCGCCGCCCGGATCATGGCCGGAGTCGCCGGCTCGATTGAGGCGGCCGGCGCTCCAGGCGCCGCTTTTCTCTTCTCCTTCGGGACGTCGGCGGCCGCAGCCGCGGCCGCGGTCAGAACCGCAAGGGCTGTCCAACGGATGGCGGCCATGAGCTCCTCCTCGCGCCGACCAGAGAAAAAAGCGTGCCAAAGGAGGCGCCTGCCATTCCCGCGGGAAAAGCCCGGGCCGCCGTCCGGATCCGGACGATTCCAGCGGACGGGGCGGACGGCCGGGTCCGACCTCCCCAGGCCCCCATCGCGCAGGTATAATGGCTCTGCGCGGGATTTCGGCGGGCGTCGGACCGACGAGGCATCCGCCATAGAGAGGAGACACATGCTCACCGAGACGGACCGAAAGACGGCCGCCTACAAGGTCAAGGACATCGGACTGGCCGACTGGGGCCGCCGGGAAATCGAGATCGCGGAAAAGGAGATGCCCGGCCTCATGGCCACGCGGGAAAAGTACGGGCCCCGCAAGCCGCTAGCCGGCGCGCGCATCTCCGGCAGCCTCCACATGACGATCCAGACCGCCGTCCTGATCGAGACCCTCCGCGAGCTCGGCGCCGACGTGCGTTGGGCCTCGTGCAACATCTTCTCGACCCAGGACCACGCCGCCGCGGCCGTCGCCGCCCGCGGCGTCCCGGTCTTCGCCTGGAAGGGCGAGACGCTGGAGGAGTACTGGGACTGCACCCTCGCCGCGCTCACCTTCCCGGGGGGCAAAGGCCCGAACCTCGTCGTCGACGACGGCGGCGACGCGACTCTGCTGATTCACCGCGGGTACTACGCCGAGGAGGATCCGCGGATTCTGAAGGAGCCCACGGACAACAAGGAGCTCAAGATCATCAACGCGCTCCTGGAGCGCACGCTCCGCGAACGTCCGGGCTTCTGGCACGGCGTCGTCGCCGACTGGCGCGGCGTTTCCGAGGAGACGACGACAGGCGTTCACCGCCTCTACCAGATGGCGGAGCGCAACGAACTGCTGGCCCCGGCGATCAACGTCAACGACTCCGTCACCAAGAGCAAGTTCGACAACATCTACGGCTGCCGGGAGTCGCTGGTCGACGGCATCAAGCGCGCGACCGGGGTCATGATCGCCGGCAAGGTCGCCCTCGTCTGCGGCTACGGCGATGTGGGCAAGGGCTCGGCCGAGGCCCTCGCCTCGAACCGCGCCCAGGTTCTGGTCACGGAAATCGACCCGATTTGCGCCCTCCAAGCCTGCATGGCCGGCTACAAGGTCGTGACGATCGAGGATGCGCTCCCCTGCGCGGACATCTTCGTGACGGCGACCGGCAATTGCGACGTCATCACCATCGATCACATGCGCCGTATGAAAGACCAGGCGATCGTCTGCAACATCGGCCACTTCGACAACGAGATCCAGGTGGACGCCCTGAACGCCTTCCCCGGGATCCGGAGAATCACCATCAAGCCGCAGTTGGACAAATACATCTTTCCCGACGGGCGCGCGATCTACATGCTGGCCGAGGGGCGGCTTGTCAACCTCGGCTGCGCGCAGGGCCATCCGAGCTTCGTCATGTCGAACAGCTTCACCAACCAGACGCTCGCCCAGATCGACCTCTGGACGACGAAGAAGGCCATCGGCGTTTACCGGCTTTCCAAGCAGCTCGATGAAGAAGTCGCGCGGCTCCACCTGGCGAAGCTCGGCGCCAAGCTCACCACCATGACGCCGAAGCAGGCAAGCTACATCGGCGTCCCCGTCGAGGGGCCGTTCAAGCCCGAGCACTATAGGTACTGAGCCCCCGCGCCGACGCCGCCGTCGCGAGGCTCTCCGCGCGCGGAGACTGATGCTTATGACGCTCAACCGCTCCTTGCGGCTCGCGGCGGCGGTTCTGGCGCCCGCCGTTTTTGTCTGCGCCGCGGCCGAGCCGGAGGCATCGCGCCCCGCGGCGGGAGCGTCCGCTCGGAAGCGCGTCGACGAACCGGCGGCATCCCCGCCCGCCGCCGAACCGTCTCCGGGGGAGCCGGTTCTCTCCTTCGCCTGGGTCAGCGATCTGCACCTCGACGCCGCCACGCTGGATGCCGCCGCGGCGGCCTTCCGCTGGATCGACGCCACCCTCGCGCCCGACTTCGTCCTCTTCACGGGGGACAACAACAGCCTGCCGGACCCCCAGCAACCCGGGGTCAAGGAGGAATCTCCGGGCCTGCGGCGGCATCGCTTTTTCAAGAATTTCCTCGCGGCGCATCTGCGCGCCCCCGCCGTGGTGATTCCGGGCGACAACTGGCCCGGCGGTTTCGAGGAAGTCTTCGGCGCGGCTCAGCGCAGCTTCGACTGCGCGGGCCTCCACTTCATCCTCCTGGCCCCCGATCGCGCCTGCACCCGGGCCGGCATGGAAGGGCTCTCGGTGTTCGACCCCGAGACGCTCGCCTGGATCCGCGGAGATTTGGAGGCGAACCGCGACAAGCCCACCGTGGCGGCGATTCACGAGCCGATTCACCCGCCGTCCTTTCTGGATGCAATCGTTCTCAGGCGCCTGCTCGCATCCCACCCCCAGGTGATCGCGGTCTTCCAGGGCCATCTCCACGTCGAGCTGAACTTGACGGCGGACGGAAAGACGTACCTGACGGCGCCCGCGCTGAAGCCCTCCGCCGCCCCGGCCCTGAAGCAGGTGCGCGTCTTTCCCGACCGGCTTGCCGTCAGGACCTTCCCCCGCGATCCGGCGTCCGGCGCCTTCGGGCCGCCGGGGCGCGACCGGAACGTCGCCGTGCCGCCCGATCTCGGAGCGCGCCTTCGCCGCCCCCCGGGCGGATTCCGCATGGAAAACATCGGCGAGGTGCCGGCGCACCCCCGCATCGATGATCCGAGCTTGGCCGCCCGGAGGTGGGAATTATTCCGCAACCTCTCCGAGTTCCTGAAAGGCGACCTGCGGCCCGCGGCGCAAGACCCGTCCGAGAAGGACGCGCCGCCCGCGGAATCCAATCCGGGCTCGAAGGACGCTGCGCCGGCGCGGAACTAGCGATACAGCGTGGGGTTTTTCCGCCAGTCCTTGTCCCGGTCGTGGCCGAAGGCGGCCACGCGCGGGCGCCGCTCCCGCAGGCGGACCGATTCCAGCCCCAGTTCGAACCCGCCGCTCAGGGGGTTCTTCCCGACGCATTCGAGCCGCACCGTGTAAACCCCAGGATCCGGCCAGAAGTCGAGGAGATGGAACTCCTTCAACGCGCGCTCGGCATCGTACAGATCGATCGGCTTCTGGAGCTTCACTCCGTCCAGAGACACCTGGTAGCGGCCGCCGTCCGGGGATACGCTGCCGACCAGCACGAGATGAAGCGGTTCCTTGGCCTTCACCTCGATGGGAATCTCCAGCCAGGCTTCCGCCTGCCGCCCCGGCCGGTAGAGAAGCTCCTCGCCCTGGCGCTTGGGGCCCGGCTGCTTGACGACCGTGCCCGTCCCGCGGCGCTCGGTGTCGGCGAAGTCGCCGCCGCGGGCGATTACGCGATCCAGGTCGGGAAGACGCCGTTCGGCCCCGCCGGGCGCGCGGGCGGAGAAGGTGGGCGTGCCCGCCTGATACCAGAACGCCACGCTGGCGTAGTCGTCCTCCCGCTCGTTCCAACTCGTCGTTTTGTAGTCGGGGTTCTCATCGGCCGACATCCACCCCATGTGTTCGATGGTCACCTTGATGCCCGTGTTGAACACGATGGGATCGCTGAGATGCCAGCGATAGGCGCTGGTGTGGCCGCCGATCCCCCGCTGGTCGAAATACGGGACGCCGAAGGTGGGCGTGCCGCACGTCTTCAACCCCCAGGCCGAAAGGAAATAGTCTTCGGTCCCCGTTCCCCAAATCGACGCCGTCCTTTCGCCATCGATGTAGATCTTCTCGTCCCCCTCGCCGAACCAGGCGGGGCTCCGCATGCGGACGGCCAGAACCGTGCCGACATAATGCCCCTTGCCGGTAGTCTCGAGCAGAAGGTAGTCCTTGCCGTTCTGGACCGGATACTCCTGGCGGTACTGAGCGTAGAAGTACGGAGTGTCCTCGGGCAAGGCATCGAGCTTCACCCAATCGATGGTGTAGTAGAGCAGGCTCAGCGGCTTCTCGCTCTGGTTCTCGATCTCGATGCGGGCCGACTTGCGGAAAGGCATGTGCCAGTACGAGTTGTAGGAATCGGCGTCCTCGACGACGACCGGAATGCTGATGACCTCGCGCCGCTCCCCGAAACAGTTGGCGAAGAAATCGCCGACGGGGGCCTCGACCGCCGGCCGGGGGTTGCCGTCCCAGTACATCCTGAGCATCAATTCCTGGTGGTTGGCCGAGCCGTTCGGAGCCCAGTTGTGAGGCTCGGGGCCCAGGAAGGTAATCCAGATGTGGGTGATGACGCCGGGCCCCTCGGCATCCATCAACACATGCGTCTCTCCCGGCGGGACGTTGAAGTTGTCCCAGTTGCTCTGGACATTGGAATCTCCGCGCGGCTCGGCCTTCGGGTCGTAGCGGCGCTCCCCGCTGTCGCGCCTGCCGCCCTCACCCCGGCGGATCTCCCCCACGCGCATCGTCGACGTCGCGCGCATCGACCGGCCGGCGTGCGGCCTAGTCAGATTGCCGAGCGCGCCCCAGCCGGCGGTGCCCGCGCCGCAGTCATTCGCGACGCGGCTGCTCGCACAGCCGCCGCCCCAGACTAACGCAACAAGCACCGCTGACAGCAACAGTGTCAAGGCACGGTTCTGCGTGGGAAAGAAGAGGTCCGTGTTCATAGCTTGGTCCTCCGAAAGCTCCTCGGAACGGCTCACCAGCCGGGCAAGTGCCGCGAAGACGCGTCCTTCGACGGCCACTTCGCCACTATACGCCGGCCGCTCTCGGCGGTCAAGCCTTCCATGCGCTCAGGCTTGCCAAGCCGCCGGCGGCGCCCATAATCATGGGGGTCATCCGCGGTCGGCGCACCGGCCGCGGGACGCGTAAGGGAGCCTCCATCATGCAAAACCAGAGCCCCGAGGAATCGCAGGTCGACCGCGCCGTGGCCCAGCGCCTGGCCGTGTTGAGAAGGAAAATCGACTCGGTCGACGGCCGCCTCATCGACCTTCTCGGAGAACGTCAGGCGGCGGTCGCCGAGGTCGTCGCCCTCAAGCGCGAGCACAACCTGCCCGTGTATCATCCGGCGCGGGAGGAGAACCTGATCTCCGAACGCCGCGCGCGGGCCGCGGCGGCGAACGTCGACCCGCAGTTCGTCGAGGACATCTACCGCGCCGTCCTGCGCCAGTCGCGAATCGCGCAGACGGCGCAGATCGCCAAGCGGGCGGTCCGCCCCGGCGCGACCGTGCTGCTCGTCGGCGGCCGCGGCGCCATGGGCCGCTATTTGGAGCGTTGGTTCGCGGGGGCGGGCTACAACGTGCGTCTGCTGGACCGCGAGGATTGGCCCGAGGCGGGCGCGCTGTGCGCCGGCGTCGATCTCGCCCTCGTCGGGGTGCCGATCGCGTTCACCGAGCAGGTCGTGGCGCGGCTCGCCCCGTTTCTGGGCCCGGACTGCGTTTTGGCCGATATCACGAGCGTCAAGCAGGGCCCCGTGCAAGCCATGCGCGCCGCGCACCCCGGGCCGGTCCTGGGCCTCCACCCTCTCTTCGGCCCCGCCACAACTTCCATGGACAAGCAGCTCGTCGTGGTCGTCCAGGGCCGCGACCTTCCGGCCTGCCAGTGGGTGATCGACCAGTTCGCGGCCTGGGGCTGCGTCATCGTGCCCGCCGACCCGGTCGCGCACGACGAGAGCATGGCCGTGATTCAAGCTCTGCGGCACTTCGCGACCTTCGCGTTCGGGCAGTTCCTGTACCGCAAGCGAATCGACCTTCACGGCACGCTGGAGTATTCAAGTCCCATCTACCGCCTCGAACTGGGCATGGTGGGCCGCCTCTTCGCGCAGAACGCCGCGCTGTACGCCTCGATCATCCTGTCGATTCCCGAGCGCCGCGGGCTGCTCAAGGAATTCGTCAGATCGCTGCAGGACAACCTCCCCATGCTGGAAAAGGGCGATGAAGCGGCCTTCTGCGAGGAATTCGCGAAGATCGCGGACTGGTTCGGCTCCTTCGGCGACCAGGCGCTGCGCGAGAGCACGTACTTGATCGAGAAGCTCATCGAGCGCTTCTGAGGCGCGCGGCGGAGGCGCGCCTCTGTTTTCCGTCCCCGCCTTCGGTTATAGTTGCGCCGTGCGAATCCGCCGTGAAAGGAGTCCCGCCATGCATCCTTCCCGCAGGTCCTTCATCGCCCGCTCGGCGGGCTTCCTGGCCGCGGCGAGCGCCGGCTGCGCCGCTCCGGCCGCGAAGGCCGATCCCGCGCCCGCGCCGTCCGCGGCGCGGCGGCAGCGAATCGCGGTCTCGACCTATTCCTTCTGGCGCTTCCTCGACGGCTTGAAACTGCCCGTGGAGCAATGCATCGACCTCGCCGCCGAGATGGGCTTCGACGGCGTCGAGATTCTGCACATGCAGATGGAGAAGGACGACCGCGCCTTCTGCCAGACGCTCAAGCGCCGCGCCCTCGTGAACGGCCTGGACCTCTGCGGACTCTCGATCCACCAGGGCTTCGTCTCGCCGGACCCGGCCGAGCGCGACAAGAACATCGCCCATACGCTCCGCTGCATCGAGCTCGCCTACGCGCTGGGCATTCCCATCGTGCGGCTCAACACCGGCAGGTGGCGCACCGTCAAGAGCTTCGACGACTTCATGGCCCAGCGCGGCATCGAGCCCCCGCTGCCCGGCTACACCGACGAGGACGCCTTCGGCTGGGTGATCGCCTCCATCGAGCGGTGCCTCGCGAAGGCCGAGGAGTGCGGCGTCGTCCTCGGCCTGGAGAATCACTGGGGGCTGGGCCGGACTCCCGAGGGCCTGCTCAGGATCATCGACGCCATCGGATCGCCGTGGCTCATGGCGCTAATGGACACGGGCAACTTCCTGGAGGATCCCTACGACAAGCTGCGCATGATCGCGCCCAAAACCGTCTATGTCCAGGCCAAGACCTATTACGGCGGCGGGATCTGGTACACCCTGGACCTGGACTATCCCCGCATCGCGCGAATTCTCCAAGAGCACAAGTTCGGCGGGTATATCGCCCTCGAGTACGAGGGCCGCGAGGACTATCGGACCGCGATCCCGAAAAGCCTAGCCGCCCTGCGCGCCGCCTTCTGACCCCCCGCATGCGCCGTTTCTTCTACTCCGGCCTGCTCCTGGGGGCGGTCTGCGTCTGGGGCTGGACGTTCGTCGTCATCAAGGACGCCGTGGCCTGTTACGGCGTCACGGCCTTTCTCGCGTTGCGCTTCGTCTTGGGAACACTGGCCCTCGCGCCCTTCGCCGCCCGCCGCATCGACCGCGGGACGTTCAGGGCGGGCGTTATCATCGGCCTCACGCTGGTCTGCGCGTACCTGCTTCAGACCTACGGCATTCGGGCGACGACCGCCACGAACGCGGGTCTCATCTCGGGGCTCTTCATCGTCTTCGCGCCGCTTTTCAACCGGCTGCTCTTCGGCGTCAAGACTAGATTCTTCGACTGGCTGGCTATCGGCCTGAGCATCGCCGGGCTCCTCCTGCTGGCCGGCGGCGGGGCGTCCGGGCGGTTCGGCGACGCCCTCGCCTTGGTCGGGGCATCGCTGTTCGGCCTTCACATCGCGCTGCTGGACCGCTACGCCGTCCGCCACCGCGTGGTCGGGTTGGCGTTCGTCCAGGTGGCGACGGCGGCGGCCGGGTTCCTCGCGCTGTGGCCCTTCGTGGACGGCTTCGTGTGGCCGACGCCCAAGGTCTGGTTCGCGCTGGGCGTGACGGGTCTGCTGGGGACGGCCGCGGGGTTCTACATCCAGACGCTCGCCCAGCGGCATCTCTCGGCCGTCAACGCCGCGGCGATCTTCTTCCTCGAGCCCCTTTTCGCCGCGCTGTTCGGCTACCTGCTTGCGGGCGACCGCCTGACGCCGATCCAGCTCGCGGGCGGCGCAATCATGCTGGCCGCCATCGCCGCGCTGCTCCGGCCGGACAAGGAGGCTCTGACGCGGCCTTGACGCGTTGGATCGGCGAGGGTGGGGGGATATAATCAAGGCTTGTCTGGCAAGAAGAGGTGCCGCGATGCCGAGACGCGCGCCGCGTCGATCCGTCCTGTGGCTGCTGCTCTGCGCGGCGGCGTCCGCCTGGGCGCTCGAAGTGCCGCTCAAGTACGTGAGGCATTCGGACGAGGAAGGACCCCGCCAAGGCGGCGGTTTCCAGGAACTCGTGCTCACGACCTCACCGCCGGGAAGCGATTACAAACTGCCCGCCGTCTCCGGACCCCGTTACTTCGCGCTCGCCTCCCTCGGCGGGGAAAAGCGCTGCTTCCTCTTCACGGCCAAAAAGGCCGGCGCTGCGCCGTACAGCCGCATCTTCTTCGATGCCGACGGCAACCACGATTTCACCGACAACCCGCCCATCGACGAATCCCCGCCGCCCGAGGAGTTCGCGCCGGGCGGGTTTGCGCCTATCGACATCACCGTCGGCGCGGGCGGCGCGGCCGTGCCGTACAGCTTCGTCGTTCATGCCTTCAAGTTCGAGCGCGACCCCGATGAACCGGCGAAGAAAGACGCGCCGCCTTTCGAGGCCTTCCTCGTTCCGAATTGCTCCTACACCGGCACGCTGAAACTCGGCGGCAAGGAGTATGCGCTCACCCTCAGCGACGGCAACGCGAACGGTCTCTTCGGCGACAAGATCGGCCCGGCGCCGGCGGCCGGCGCGGGGGGCAACGTCGCGCCGGCCGATTTCCTCCACCTCGACGATGGGACGGAAAACACGTTTTGGGACGACCCTTTCCTGTGCGACCTGCTGCTCCTTGGCGACAAGCTTTTCCGCGTGACGCCCGATGTGGCCGCCGGAAAACTCACGCTCGATCCCGTCACGGCGGGCCTGGCCGGCGTCGCCCTGCCCGCCGGCCTCGAACGCCTCACGCTGCGCCCCGCGGCCGAGGGCGTCTCGGTGTCCATGCTCGCGCCCGCGGCCGCGGTGAAGCTCCCGCCCGGGACCTATCGTTTCATGCAGTACGATCTCACGCGCAAGGACGCCGAGGGCGACACTTGGCAGCTCCACGCCGTCGCCACGCCGGACTCCCCGCCGATCGTTGTCGGGTCCCAGGGCCCCGCGGCGGTTTCATTCGGCGAGCCTTTCACCGCGGGCGTCGTCGTGGAGACGGTCAAGGTGCGACCGCGCCGATTCTTCGGGCTCCTTGCCGGAGCGGAGCGGAATATCGTGCGCGTGAACCTCAACCTGCAGGGCGCCGCCAAGGAGCAAGTGGTCGTCATCGCGCACACGGCCGGGCAGAGCACCAAGTTCGCCCTGGACCGCAGCGGGTTCCGGCCCAAGGAGCCCGGCTACCGCATCGCCAGCGCGGCGGACGAGACGCTGGTCACGGGCGCGCTCAGTTACGGCTGAGGCTTCACCTGCTCCGCCACATGGGATGGCGCCAAGGACGGAACGACGTACAAGATCTCCTGCACCTACCACATGGGCCCCTTCAAGTGCCAGGGAAGCACCATCGAGACGACTCCGTTTCCCGCGCAGAAGGACGCGAAGCAGGCGCGTTGACGCCGCCCGTGCCGATCCATGTCAAGGCCGTGACGGGCATCGCGGTCTGGCAGAACTTCAAGGACACGTTCCCTTCGCGTGTTGCCCCGGTGAGGGTGAGAAAATACAATTAAGGCCTGTCTGGCAAGAAGAGGTGCCGCGATGCCGAGACGCGCGCTCCGTCGATCCGTCCTGTGGCCGCTCCTCTGCGCCGCCGCGTCCGCCTGGGCGCTCGAAGTGCCGCTCAGGTACGTGAGGATTTTGGATGTGGAAGGACCTGGCAAAGGCGACGGTTTCCAGAAACTCGTGCTCACGACCTCGCCGCCGGAGAGCGATTACGAGCTACCCGCCGTCTCCGGACCGTGTTACTTCGCCCTCGCCGCCCTCGGCGGGGAAAAGCGCTGCTTCCTCTTCACGGCCAAAAAGGCCGGCGACACGCCGCACAGCCGCCTCTTCTTCGATGCCGACGGCAACCACGATTTCACCGACAACCCGCCCATCGACAAATCCCCGTTACCCGAGGAGCTCGAGCCGGGCGATTTTGCGCCGATCGACATCACCGTCGGCACGGGCGGCGCGGCCGTGCCGTACAGCTTCCGCGTTTTTCTCTACAAGGACTGGCGCGACACCGATGAACCGGCGACGAAAGACGCGCCGCCTTTCGGAGCCTTCCTTGAGTCGAATTGCGCCTACACCGGCACCCTGAAACTCGACGGCAAGGAATATACGCTCACCCTCAGAGACGGCAACGCGAACGGTCTCTTCAGCGACAAGCTCGGCCCAGCGCCGGCGACCGGCGACTGGAGCGATATACCGCGTCCCGATTTGCTCTGCCTCGACGACGGGACGGATAGGACAGGGTCCGTCCCCCTCTGCGACCTGCTGCTCCTTGGCGACAAGCTCTTCCGCGTGACGCCCGATGTGGCCGCCGGGAAACTCACGCTGGATTTCGTCACGGCGGGCCTGGCCGGCGTCGCCCTGCCCGCCGGCCTCGGACGCCTCATACTGTGCCCCGCGGGCGAGGGCGTCTCGGTGTGCATGATCGCGCCCCCGGCCGCGGTGAAACTCCCGCCCGGGACCTATCGTTTCATGACGTACGATCTCACGCGCATGGACGCCGAGGGCGACACTTGGCAGCTCGAGGCCTACGGCACGCCGGACTCCCTGCCGCTTGTTGTCGGGTCCCAGGGCACCACGGCGGTTTCGTTCGGCGAGCCTTTCACCGCGAGCGTCGTCGTGGAGGCGGAGAAGTTACCAGCACCCCGGCTTTTCGGGTTTCCTTTGGGACCAGGGCAGAATATCGTGCGCTTGAATCTCACGCTGCAGGGTGCCGCCAAGGAGGAAGTGGCCACCATCGTGCACGCGGCCGGACATAGCACCAAGTTCGCCCTGAACCACACCGGGTTCCTGCCCAAGGAACCCGGCTACCGCATCGCCAGCGCGGCGGACGAGACGCTGGCCACGGGCATGCTCAGTTACGAGCGCAGTGACGCCAGAGGCTTCATCTGGTCCGCCTCATGGGATGGCGCCAAGGACGGAGCCACGTACAAGATCTCCTGCACCTACCACATGGGCCCCTTCAAGTGCCAGGGAAGCACCATCGAGACGACTCCGTTTCCCGCGCAGAAGGACGCGAAGCAGGCGCGTTGACGCCGCCCGGCTCCCGGTGCTACCATGGTGCCCATCGACGGCGTTCCGCGCCGGCAGGCACAGGCACAGGCGTATGAATTCAGCGCGCAACACACAGCCCGCCCGGCCCGCGCGCGCGCGCAGGGGCGAATGGATAGTCTACCACTCCGCCGCCTACGATCCCGATGCCGTTCTCGCCGCGGCGCTCGACGGCCGCGCGGCCCTGGCGCGCGCCGGCGGCGCGGCGCCCGTGCCGATCCATGTCAAGGCTCTGACGGGCATCTCGCTCTGGCAGAACTTCAAGGACATGTTCCAGGGCGCCCGCGGGCGGCGCGCTTTCTCCGCTCTGCGGGAATTCGAGGCGCGCGGGCTTCCGGCGCCCGAGGCCATCGGGCTCGTCGAGCGGCGGCCGCGCGGCATCCTCCGCGCGAGCTACCTTCTCACCCACAGGATCGAAGGCGCCGAGAACCTCGCCCAGTACCTTCACCGCAACTTCGTCGCGCCCGCGCTGCGGGGCGAGCCGGTGGACGGCGCGCGCCTGCGGAGCTTCACGCGGCAGTTCGCCGGCGCGGTCCGCGAACTCCACGAAGCCGGCGTCCGGCACCGCGATCTCAAGGGCGAAAACGTCCTCATCGCCGATGAGGATGGCAAACTCGCCATCCGTTTCATCGACTTCGACTCGCTGTACTTCGCCCGGGGCGTCAGCTTTCGGCGCGCCGCCAAGAATCTCGCCCAGCTCGCCGGATCCCTCCCCTACTGCTTTCCGATGGCGGCGCGCCTGCGCTTCTTCGCGTGCTACACCAACGGGTCGCTCCTGGCCGGACGCCGGAAGGAGCTGCTGCGGGCGGCCGCCGCCATTGCGCAGTTGCGAATCGAACGCTGGCTGCGGAAATGGAGCCGCGGCCGGAAGAGCGGCGCGGGGCGATGAAAGTCCTCCACCTCGTCTCGAACTGGAAGGTGACCGGGCCGGTCGAGCCCGTCATCCACCTGGTCAAGGCGCTCCGCGACCGTGGCATCGACGCGCGCCTTGCCGCCGGGCAGGGTCCATCCGGAGGGCCGAGCTTCCTTGCGCGCCGCGCCGCCGAAATCGGCGTCGATGTGATCGAGGCTTGGCGGCTGCCCAAGCACCTCACCAACTTAGTCGCCCACCGCCGGGATATCCTCGCCGTCCGCCGCTTCATCGACGCGGAGCGGATCGACGTCGTCCACTGCCATATGCTCAACGACCACCACATCGGCGGCAAGGCCGCCCGCGGCGCGCGCCGGCCGCCTCCCGTCCTGCGCAGCATCTACGAGGCGGGCAAGGTCAAGGCATCGATCCGGAACCGCTTCGTCCTGCCGCGGCTCACCGACGGCATCATCGCCTTCTCGGAGGCCTCCCTCGCCGCCAACCGCGCGGCGTTCAGGCTCGCTCCCGAACGCGCCTGGAAGCTCGACGGCCTCGTCGACCTGGCGCGCTTCGAAACGCGGCGCGCCCCCGCGCAGTGCCGGCGGCGCTTCGACCTCCCCCCGCAGGCCTTCGTCCTCGGCATCGTCACGCGCATCCAGGCGCGGCGCCGTTTCGACCTCATTCTCGAGGCGGTGCGGCAAGCCCGGCGCGGCACCGGCAATCTCATTTTTATGGTGGTCGGCCGCGGCACCCATGTCCGCGCGGTGCTCGAGCGGCCCGCGCGCGCCCTCGGGATCGCGGACATCGTCCGCCACGTCGGGTATCTGACCGGCGAGGACTACGTCGACGCGCTCGGCGCCATGGACGCCAAGATCTTTCTCGGCGGCGGCACCGACGAGACCGCCCGCGCCGTGCGCGAAGCCCTCGCCGCGGGCGTCCCCGTCATCGCCGGTGACGCCGGCATGCTGCCCGATCTGGTCCGCGACGGCGCGACGGGGCTCGTGACACCGCTGGAAGCCGGCGCCCTCGCCGGGGCGATTCTGCGCTTGGCGCACAACCCGCGCCTGCGCCACAGCCTCGCCGCGCAGGCCCGCGCCGATGCGCGCGCGCGCTTCGGTGCGGACGCGCAAGCCCGCGCCGTCACGGCGATCTACCGCACGCTGTGCCCGAGGCGCCCATGAGAATCGCCATCGATGTTTCCAGCGCCGCGACGCCCGAGGGAAGCGGCATCGCCGTGTACGTGTCGGAGCTTATTCGCCATTTGGACGCGGCGGCGGCGCCCGGCGATTCCTTCCTGGCATGCTGCCGCGCGAGCAGATGGCGGCATCGCGCGCGCGTGCCGCTGCCTCCCGGCGCCGCCTGGCGCCGCCGGCTCTTCGTCGAGCCGCTCGGTTTTCTCCTGGCCGGCCGGCTCGATGTCTTCCACGGCACCGACGCGCGCCTGCCTCATTGGCGCGGCCCGGCGCTCGTCGCGACGGTGCACGACCTCTTCTCGCTGATCTCGACGGAGTTCGCGGACGACCGCTTCCGCGCCAAAAAGATCCGCCGTTATCGCGATCTGGCCGCGCGCGCCCACGTATTCATCACCCCGAGCGCGCACACCAAGCGCGATATCGTCACACACCTCGGCGTCGATCCAGACCGCATCGTCGTGACACCGGAAGCGTGGAGTGCGCAGTTCGGCGTGCGCTCCGAGGCAGAGACGGCCGCCGCGCGCACGCGCCTGGGCCTCCCGCCGCGGTATATCTTGACGGTGGGTCTCGTCTCGACGCGCAAGCACACGGCCGGTCTTGTGCGCGCGTTCCGTTCGCTCCGGGCCCGCGGCGCCGCCGGCGACACGGCGCTCGTCATCGCCGGCAAGGACGGTTTCGGCGCCGAAGAAGCCTACCGGGAAGCGGCCAAGGCCCACAAGGGAACGGTGATCCTTCTGGGGCACGTGCCGCCCGAGAACCTGCCTCCGCTTTACGCCGGCGCGGCGGTCTACGCCTTCCCCTCCCTCTACGAGGGTTTCGGAATTCCCATCCTGGAAGCCATGGCTTCGGGCGTCCCCGTGGTGGCCTCCGACCGCGCCTCGATCCCGGAGATCGCCGGCGACGCGGCGCTGCTGGTCGATCCGGAGGACGAGGAGGCGCTCGCGCGCGCCCTGGAGCACGCCCTCGACGACGACGCCCTGCGCGCCGAACTGCGCGCAAGGGGCTTCGCGCGCGCGGCGCTCTTTTCGTGGGACCGAACGGCGCGGGAGACCTATGCGGCCTACCGGCGGGCAATCCAAATCGCGCGGGAACGCTGAGCCGCTCGCCCTCCTGCCGCGGACCTCACACCGAAGGGCGTCCGCCCGCTTGACTCCCGCCCCCGGGTCCCGGAAACTGAGGGCGGGTTCCCAGGCAAAGGAGGCTCTCATGACGCACGCACGCCTGCCCCGGCGTCGTTTTCTGCGTTCATCCGCGGCGGCCGCCCTGGCGGCCGGCGCCGTCAAAGCCCTCGGCGCCAACGACCGGCTCAGGATCGCCCTCATCGGCGCGGGCGACCGCGGCACGGCCCTCATGCGCGATGTCCACGCCTTCGCCAAGGCCAACAACGCCGCGGTGGCCGCCGTTTGCGACGTGTGGCGCGTCAACCGCGAGCGCGCCGCGGCGGAGGCGGAGAAACGCTTCGGCGGCCCGATCGCGACCACGAGCCGCTTCGAGGACTGCCTGGCCATGCCCGACATCGACGCGGCCATCATCGCGACCCCTGACTTCGGGCACGCGCCGATCCTCAAGGCCGCCGTCGAGGCCGGCAAGGATGCCTACGTCGAAAAACCGCTCACCTACGAACTCGCCGAGGCGCGCGCGGCGTGCGAGGCGGTGCGGCGCACCGGGCGGATCGTGCAGGTCGGAACGCAGCGCCGCAGCGACGGGCTCCACATCGCCGCGGCCGAGATCGTCCGCGGCGGCGTCTTGGGTCCCATCACCCGCGTATCGGTGGGGATGCACTTCAACCAAGGCCCGCGCTGGCTCAGGCCCTGCGACGACTGCAAACCGGAGGACGTCGACTGGGAGGCATATCTCTTCAACCGCCCGGCCCGCCCCTTCGACTCCAAGCTCCTGCGCCGCTGGCACCTCTACCGGGAGCTGACCAACGGCATCGCGGGCCTGTGGATGAGCCATTTCGTGGACGCCAACGTCATGCTCATGGACGATCCCTTCCCGTCCCACGCCGTCGCGGCAGGCGGCGTCTTTCACTGGAAGGAGGACCGCCAGACCTCGGACACCTTCCACGCCCTCCTCGCCTATCCCAAGGGTTTCATCTTCAGCTTTGCCATGGATCTGGCCAACGGCGCCGGGACCCACTTCCGCCTTCACGGCTATAACGGCGCCCTCGACATGGAGACCGGGACGCTGAGCGGAGCGGGCGGCGCGGGGGCCAAGGCGATCAAGGGCGAGACCAAGATCGAGCCGCGCGGCGGCACGCACCACATGAAAAACTTCCTTGAGTGCGTCTTCAGCCGCAGGAAGCCCAACGCCGACATCGAGGCCGGTTGGAGCCACGCGGTGGCGTGCGTCATGACGGCACGCGCGCTTTGGACGGGCCGGCGGCAGGTGTTCGATCAGGCGGCGGCGGAGATCCGGGAGGGCTGAACCGCGGGCGGCCCCCCGGCCCCCTCCGACGCTGCGGAGGCGGGCGCGGCGGTCCTCGCCTTCAAGAAGAGGCGGAAGGCGCTCCGCCCCGCGCTTCCGCGATGAGGGGCGGCACCGCCACCGGCGCGCCGGCGGCGGCCGCGCGGCGCACCGCCTCCATGAGGCAGAAGGTCTCGATGCCTTCCTCCAAATCCGGGGAGTGGGGGGTTCCTTCCAGGAGCGCGCCGGCGAAGTATTCGGCGTAGTTCGCGAACTCCCCGTAGTGCATGCCGTGGACCTCGCTGTTGAAGTAGTAGTGCCGGAGGGCGTAGAGCGGATCCTCGGTCACCTCCGTGCCGTCGGGCGTCGTGTGGACATAGCGCATGTCGTGGTATTGAGCGAGACTCGTCCCGGCCGAGCCGTAAAGGACCAATTCGATGCAGTTGCGCGCCGTGGGAAGCTCGTGCAAGCCGTAGTGCCCCATGGCGCGGCCGATCTTTCCGGACGCGGCGCGCGCGTTGACGATATAGATGTCGAAGCCCTGCAAGCCGTAGCGCGCGCCTAGCTCCGAGCGGCGCCCGAAGGCCTGCACCTCCGCGATGGGCCCCAGATACCACCTGAGCAGATCGAGCGGATGGCTCATGCCCAGGAAGACCCAGTCGGTGGCGCCGGCGGCCCAAGAGCTCTTCTCGTAGAACCAGTCCATGCGGTGGACGTAGTGGGCGTCCAGAAGCTCGACCTCCCCCACCTCGCCGGCCTCGAACGCCCGGCGTTGGCGGGCGAAGGGTTCGAAGAACCGCGTCGACTGGCCGACGAAGAGCTTGCGCCCGGTGCGGCGGCCGGCTTCCCAGATGCGCCGCGCATCCGCCATGGAATTGACGAGCGGCTTGGTGCAGATCACATCTTTCCCGGCCTCGAAGGCCTGCGCGATCTGGGCGCCGTGGAGAGGATCGGGCGTGTAGATGGCCACCACATCGACGTCGGGGCGCGCGAGGAGCTCGGCGTACTCGCGGGTGTAGAAAAGATCGGGACGCTCGCGCCGCGCGGCCTCGATCTTCTCGGCGCTCAGGTCGCACGCCGCCACGGCGCGCGCCTTGGTCGCGCGGTCCAGCCCGAGAACGAGGGTCCGCCCCTCGTGCAGACCCACGACGCCGATGCGCTTCTGGACCGGCGCCGGCCGCCGCGGCGGCTCGCGCCGAACGCCCGGTATGTGCCGGATGAATCCCATGCGACGCCTCGCTGCCTCCCCTGTGTCGCTCCCGTGCCCGAAGGCTCCGCCTCACCTCCCGGCGCCCTTCAGGTGATAGTCCAGCCAGCGGAACGCGAGCGCGCGGGCCTCGGGGGGCACCGCGTGGCCCGCGGCGTGCACGAAAAGCCCGCACCCGTCCCGCGCGCCGAGCAACCGCCAGACGGGCAACACCGCCTCCACGTAAGGCCGGCTCTGCTCGCCGTCGGCGCTCCCTCCCCCCACGAGAAGCCAGGCCCGCGGCGCGATCAGGGCCGCGACTTCCTCGGCGCGGCAATCGCAGTCGGGCGCGCGGATGGCGGGGCCGAGATACCACGGGTCGTGGTAGTTCGTGAACTCGAAGGCCGCGCCGCCCTCGCTGGCCACGCCGCAGGCGACGCGCCGGTCGAAGGCCATGAGATACGTCACCTCCTTGGCGCCCAGCGAATGGCCGATGGCGCCGATGGCGCCGCGCTTCACCACGGGCAGCGTCATTAGATAATCGACGCTCCGGGAGGCATCGTGGATCATCTTGGCCATGCCCTTGGAACCCGGGTGCCCGGCGAGAAACGCCTCCGCGGCGCGCTGATAGCGCGACCCGCCCGCGCCCTCCTCGACCGGGTAGCACCAGAGGAAATTCTCCGGGGCGATCGTCACGTAGTTGCGCCGCGCAAGGTCCAGCGCGAACGCCTTCTCGGGGTTAGCGCCGAGACCGGCCGGCTGCCGAATCGTCTCATCGGTCGTGGAATGCAGGCACACGCAGGCGGGAAACGGACCCGCCCCAGGCGGGACGAAGAGATAGCAGCGCATCCTGACGCCGGGCTCGACCTGCAGCGTGAGCAGCGTGCGCGCGATCCCGCCCGCCAGTTCGACCCGCTCGACGATCTCGGGCGCAAGCTCGCAGACGGGCACGCGGCCGAGAAACGCTTCCCACTTCCGAGCTAGTTGCGCCCGCCGCTCTTCCCAGCCCGCCGCCGTTGCGATCCGCGCCCCATCGGGCGCCCGCAGGAAATCCACCGCGGGCGGCGCCTCCGCGCGCTCCGTTCCCGGCGGCGGCTCTTGGAGCTTTCGGATCCACTCGGGAACGGGAGCTCCGGCCTCCTCCGCCCGGATTTCGCCCGCCCGCAGAGCGGCCGGGGCAAGCGCCGCCGCCACTATCAAGGCTCTCGCTAGACTCATGACCTGATAGTATCCGCGGACGGCGCCGCGATCAATCGGCGGAGGTCCGCGGCCGGCTTCTCTCGATCTCCACCGCCACGCTCTGCGCGAAACGCAGCGCCCCCGGCTTGTCGACGGTCACGGTGGCCCGCGCAACCCTTTCGTCCCGGAGGCAGATGGCGGCGATGCTCTCGGCGAGCGCCTCGACCAGGTGGAACGAGGACTGCTCGGCCGCGACCAGCACGGCCTTCTTGATGCCCTTGTAGTCCACCGTGTCCTCGATCCGATCGCTGGCGCCGCCCTTGGCCACATCGGTGTGCAGCGTGATATTGATGACCACTTCCTGCTTCTCGCGCCGTTCCTCGGGCAGGATGCCGAGGATGCACCTGACCTCCAAGTCGCGGATATGAATGCGGTCGCGCGCCTCAAGCTCCATACACCCTTCCTTTCATGTGAAACCCGCCGTCGACGAAGATCACCTGGCCGGTCACAAATGGGCTCCGGAGGAGGAAGAGCGCCGCGGCGGCCACGTCCGCGGTGGTCCCCCACCGTCCGAGCGGGTTCTGGGCCGCGTGCTTCTCGAGAAACGATTCGTTCTCTCCCGGCGGCGGCAGGATGAGGCCGGGCGCTACGGCGTTCACCCGGACGCGCGGCGCGAACTCCAGCGCCATCATGCGCGTGAGGGTGAAGAACGCCCGCTTGCTCACGTGGTACGCCGCATGCGCCGCGTCGTAGAGCAGCATGCGGGCGTCGAGCAGGTTCACAATCGCGCCCTCGCGCCCCTGGCGGACGAAGGCCCGGGAGAGCGCGAGAGGCGCGAGCGCGTTGACCCGGAAGTTCGCGACGAAGGCCTCGAGAGGGGCGTCGGCGAGGGTGTCCTTCGGGAAGATGGAGGCGCTGTTAATGAGGGCATCGAGCGGTCCGGCGGCCTCGATCGCGCGGCCGACGAGGGCCTCGGCCTCGGGTGTCCGCGCCAGGTCCGCGCACACCGTCCAGGCGCGCACGCCCTTCGCGCGGCATTCCTCCGCCGCCTGCGCCGCCTCCGCCAAGGATGACCGGCAGTGGATGACGACGTTGAACCCTTCGGTTGCGAGGGCGACGGCGAGGGCGCGCCCGATCCGCCGGGCGCCGCCCGTCACGAGCGCCGTCCGCGCACCCCGCGCCTGCTTGTCCGTTTCCGTCATGCCGCGCTCCCGGGATCACCTGATCCCGGGTTGCATCTTCGCAGGATCGATCCTGTCCTTCAAGTCCTCGGGCACTTCGGGAACGGCGGGCACATCCGCGGGCAACTCGCCGGGCGCCACGCGATCCGCCGGCGGCGGCAGCGTGATCACGACATCGGAGCAGTCTTCCGCGATCTCGACCGTCCGCGGCGGCAGCTCGCGGGACAGGTCGGGCGTCGGGCACCAGAGCCGATACTTGCCCGCCTTCAAGCCGTTGAAGCTGAAAGAGCCGTCCCGCCGGGACATGGCAACCTTCTGGATGTTGTCGGGCCCCTCGATGAGAATCGCCCGCTCGGCCTCCGGCGCGCCCTCGAAGCCGAGCACCGTGCCCGACAGGCTGAAGCCCGAGTGCATCACGATGGTGCACGTACCCTGCTCGCCGGCAGTCACGACAATCGCCGCCCTGCTGGGCCGATAGGCGTTGTGCGTGGCCTCGAGCTCCAGTTCGCCCGGAGGCAGGTTGTTCAGGGTGAAGTCGCCCTGGCCGTTCGTCGAGGTCGCGATCTCGTTCATGCGGCCCTCGATGTAACCGCCGAAGGCTTCCGCCGCGGTGGACGCGCCCTGCGACTTGGCCGCGACCAGCGCCACGCGCGCGCCCGCGACGGGTGTCTCGCCGTCCTCCAACATCACCTTCCCCGCGACGCTGCACGCGGCCTCCAGCAGCACCTCGACCACGGCCTGCCGGCCGCTCTCGACGGTCACGGGCACGGTGGCGGGCGCGGCACCGCGGGCGCGCACCTCGACGAGGTAGCTCCCCGCCTCGAGGCCTTCGTACCAGAACAGGCCGTCGGGGTCATCGATCCCGCGCGGCGACTTGAGCGGCGAGTTCCAGCCCTTCTCGGCCTTGTCGATGCGCACCTGGAACGCCGTCACGATTTCCCCCGTGCCCGCGCGGCGCACGCCGCCCGCGATCGAACCCTCCGCCTGCAGAACGACCCGCACGGGATCGTCGTCGACGCGGACGTCGCCGATCTCGCGGGGCGCATAACCCTGCTTCTCGGCGATGAGGCTGTACGTGCCGTGCCGCACCTGCGCGAACTCGAACACGCCCGCAACATCGGTGGACTGCCTGGCCACCGACCCGCCCATGGCCTTCTGAAGACTGGCCAGCGAAACGTTCCCGGCGTCGAGCAGGCGCACCGACGCAAAGGACACCGGCGCTCCGGCCGCATCGAGCACGACGCCGTTGATCGTTCCGCCCACTTCCAGCTCGATAGTCGCCTCAGCGGCTTCGTTCGGGCGCACCTCGACCTTCGCGCTTCTCGTGATGCCGGCGCCCGCCGAGGCCGTCACCACGTACGCGCCCGGCGTGACATCGTGATAGACGAACCGCCCCTCGATATTGGAATATGCGACTTCGCCCGCCTCGGGAATCCCGAACATGGAGAGAAAGACGCCCACGCGGGCGGCCTCGCTGCGCTCCTGCGCAGGATGCAGCCTGAGCTTGATGCGCGCAAGCGGCGTGCGGTCGCGGGCGTTGACGACGATGCCCGTGATGGCGCCGCCCGGCTCGAGCTGGAGTTCCACGAAGGGCGGCGGCGCGTCGCGGCCGATCCAGAAGGGCTCCGACTGCACCGTGGCATACCCCGGGAACGAGGCCGCGACCCTGAGCTGCGCCGGTCCGCGAAGTTGTCCGAAGCTGAAGAAGCCCTCCGCATTGCTCAAGGCCAAGCCGAGCGTGATCATGTCCATGCCGCCGACCGGCGGCAGTTGCCCCGGAACCAGCCGGACGAAGACGCCCGCCTTGGGCCGGCCTTCCGGCGACCGCACGATGCCCTCGACCCGGATCTCGTCGCGCAATTCCAGGACGATCTCGCGCTCCAGGTCCTTCTCGGTCAAGAAACGCTCGCGCGGGCTCAAGCCCTCCGCGCGGGCGAAAACACGGACGCTGGGCTCGCCGCGCGCCATCCGCGGCAGCTCGATCCGCGCCCGGTCGGCCGCCCGCTGGACCGCTTCCTGCCTCCGGCGGCCGCCCTCGACGCCCTGCTGCACCACACGGCTGAAGAGCATTGGATTGGCATCGGGGACCACCGGCGTCAGCACGAAAACGCCCTCTTCGTCGGTTCGCGTTTCCGCCCCGCCGCCGAAGACCTCGGCGCCCGCCACGGGTTGCTTGTCGGAGGCGCGCACGACGCGGCCGGCCAGCGTCCAGGGCTCGTCAAGCATGATCTCGACGGGCTCGCCGTCGGGCCTGACCCCCTCGGCCGTGCCCACTCCGAAACGCTGGTGCGAAGCCGCCACTTTGAACGTCGCGGCCGACTGCGCGAGCCCGGACAACGCAAACTCTCCGTTCGCATCGGTAACGGTGCGCGTGCGCCCCGTGGCGTAGCCGATGGCGCTCATGATGATCTGCATCTGGTTGCCGCTGTCCGGCAGGGCGGCGACGACCGCGCCGGCAACGGGCTCCTTGCGGCTCGTGACGACGCGGCCGCGCAGGACGTTGCCCCGGTCAAGGGCGATGTTGCCGAGATCCACGATCTGGCCGTCGCCGACGGCGACATCCCGCGTGCACCGCAGGTAGCCGGGCGCCTCGAGGCACACCTCGTAAGCGCCGGGCCGGAGGTGCTCCCAGACGAAGGTCCCCGTCGCATCCGTCAGGACCGAGCGGTCCTCCTCATCGAGGAGATGGCGCACGGACTCGAGGGCTTCGTTGGCGCCCGGCACCGGGATCGGGAGCTGGAACTTGTCCTCGTTGGCCACCAGGCGCACCGTCACGTTGACGACGGGCTTCTCTCCGTCGACGGCCGTGCCGCGAATCGTGCCTCCGTCCCCGAGTTGGATGATGAGCTCGCCGGTCCCGGTCGCGACATCGGGAATGCGGGCTTCGGCGTAGGACCGCGCCACGACATCCAGTTCGTACACGCCGGGGGGCAGGGTGTCGATGCGAAAGCGGCCGTCGGCGCCGGTCCTCCCCTCGAACGGCCCTTTCAGAAACTCGCCGTTGAGAAAGGCGAGCCCCTTGCGGATGAGTTTGCCGAGGCCCCCGAAGCCCTGGGTTTGGTAAAGGGCCAGAACCGAGGCGCCGGCCACGGCCTCGCCGCGCGGGTTGACGACCTTGCCCGCGATGGGCTCCCCGGCGCTCAAGGCGAAATCCTGCTCGCAGGGCACATCCTTGCGGATCAGCGCCGTGTCGCCCGCCTTGAAGATATGGCCGGGCCCCAGGACGAGGAAGGTGTATTCCCCGGGCGCGAGATACGCATAGGCATATCTCCCCTCGGCGTTCGTCGTCGCGGCGAAGCCGCGCGACTTGAGGCCGAGGATGTCCTGCCGGACCTGGGCCAGAAGCGCCGGGATGTCGCCCAAACCGCTCACGCTGAGGCTCTCGTACTTATGGATGAGGTCCTTCACCATCGCGAAGGGGTACGCGTTCACGGTGGCTCCGGGAAGCGGACCGCGTTCCCCGTACACCGTGCCCGCCAGGGCGGGCGGCGTGCCTTCTTCGGGTTCGTCCTCGGCTTCCTCCGGCGGCGCCGCCGCGGGGATCGCCGGGCCCTCGGCGCCGGGGACGGACCCGGGCTGCGCAACCGCGTCCGGGCGCGCGGCCGCGCGGTCGGCGGGAGCGGCCGGCCGCAGATCATCGAGGGAGGTTCCGAAGAGGAGCAACAGAACGAGCGCCGTCACGGCAACGGCCGCCACCGACGCCAGCGCGATGCGCGTGTTTCGGCTCATGCGCACTCCTTGGAAAGAAACCGATTCGGGACGGCGATCCGCGGGGAACGGCCGCCTACGTCCAGTGTACCTCTTTCATACCCGCGGCACCGTGAAATGTTTCGCGGCGGCGGAAAGGCCGGATTGCCGCCCCGCCGCGGCGCGATTATAATACCGCCGAACAGGAGGGCGAAATCATGCCGGCGGATGCACGACCCTTTGGGAGAATCCCCGGCGCGCGCTTCCTCCCGCTCCCCGCGCAGCCGCGCCCAAGCGCCTCCATGGAGTGACCATGCCCGCCGCCGAGTGTCTCATCCTCTTCACGCGCTATCCCGAGCCGGGCACGACGAAAACCCGGCTCGTTCCCGTGCTGGGCAAGGAGGGCGCCGCGCGGCTCCAGCGCCGCATGACGGAGCGCACGGCGGCGGCGGCCCGCGCCCTCGCGCGCGCCCGCGGCGCGGCGGTGCGCGTGGCCTTCTCGGGCGGCGATGCGGCGCGCATGCGGCGCTGGCTCGGGAATTCGGTCACCTTCGCGCCGCAGGCGGGCGCCGATCTCGGCGAGCGCATGCTCCATGCCCTGAAGGAGGCCTTCGCCGCCGGCCACCGCCGCGTCGTCCTGGCGGGCACCGACTGCCCGGAGCTGGGGACGACCGTGCTGGCCGACGCCTTCGACGCGCTGCCCGGCCACGACCTCGTCCTCGGGCCCGCCTGCGACGGGGGATACTACCTGATCGGCATGAAGCGCGCCATTCCCGCGCTCTTCACGGGCATCCCCTGGAGCACGAGCGCGGTGTTCGAGCGGACGCGCGCCGCGGCCGAGGGGCTGCGCGTCGCGTGCACTCCGGCGCTCAGCGATGTCGATTGCCCCGAGGATCTCGCCGTTTGGCAGCGCGTGAACCGCCGGCCGCTGCCGCCCCGCCCCGGGGCGCGAATTGCGGTGGTGATTCCGGCCTACAACGAAGCGGAACGTATCGAGGCCGCGATCGTCCGAGCCCGAACGGCGCCCGACGTGCAGGTCGTCGTCGCCGACGGCGGAAGCACCGATGCGACCGCCGCCATCGCCGCGCGAAGCGGGGCGCTGGTCGTCCGCAGCGCGCGCTGCCGCGCCGTCCAGAGCAACGCGGGCGCCGCCGCGGCGATCACCGCCGGCGCCGAGATTCTCCTCTTCCTTCACGCCGACACGCTGCTGCCCCAGGGCTACGACGGCACGTTGCGGGCCCTTCTCGCGCGGCCGGGCACCGCGGCGGGCGCCTTCAGGTTGAGTATCGAGGGGGACGCGCCGTCGTTGCGCTGCATCGCGGCCTGCGCCAATTGGAGAGCGCGCGCCTTGGCCCTCCCCTACGGCGACCAGGGGATTTTTCTCACGGCGGCCTTCTTCCGCGCCATGGGCGCCTTTCCGCCCATACCGATCATGGAGGACTTCGTCTTCGTCCGGCGCCTCGCGCGGCGCGGCCGCATCGCCATCGCCGACGCCGCCGTCACCACGTCCGCGCGCCGCTGGCGGGCGCTCGGCCCGCTCAGGACGACGCTGATAACCCAGGCCGTGATCCTCGGCTGGTTTCTCGGCATCGCGCCCGCGACGCTGGCCGCGTGGTACTGGCGGCGGCGGCGCCCCTGACGGCCGCCGCCGCTACCGCGCCGGCGGCTCGGCGGACTCCTTCGCGAGGGCCGCCGCCTCCTCGGGCGACAGCGCGCGCCGCCAGAGGCGGACGTCCGACAAGCAACCGCGGAAGAACCGGCCGGAATGGTAGCCCTGGCCGAGCTTGAAGTTCTGGGCGGGATTGGGCGCGATCGGGCCTTGGACGGCCGCTCGGCTTTTCTGAACCCCGTCCAGGTAGAAGACGGCCGCCCGGCCGTCGCAGACGATGCCGACGTGCTGCCATTTGTCGGCGGCCAGTTGAACCGGCCCGACCCCCTGCCAGCGCTTTCCGTCCCCGTAGCCGAAGCCGTAGCAATTCGTGCGGGTCCCGTCTTGCTGCAGGCTGATCCCGACGAAGGGCTCGCCGTGGTTGCCGAAGATGTCGGCGTATACGCCCTGCGTCGCGGCGGGGTTCACCCACAAGGTGATCGAGAAAGGCATGGCGAGCTCGGGGAAATGGGTGTCGGCCTCGATGTAGGCGCCGTTGCCGTCGAGGCCGACCACCGTGCCCCGCGCGCTCTCCGCCCACGCCGCGCCTCCGGCCGGACTCGTCAGCACCGCGTCGTGCCCGTTGCCCGAGGAGTCGAAGGCCGTGTCGCCCGCGCCTTCGTCCAGCTTCCACCACGCGTGAAGATCGAGGCGTTGGAACGTCGCCCGCGCGCCGGGCGCCGCCGCGTTCGGTTGGCGCGCGCGGTCTCTGACGCCCTCCACCGCCAGCGTGTACCGCACGCCCTCGGCAAGGGGCGACACGGCGAGGACGACGGACCGCGGATCGGCGGCCAGCGCCGCCGAGAACACGCGCACGCCGGGATCGATGCGGTAGTTCGCGGCTCTTTCGGCGCTCGCCTGCTCAACCGGCTCGTCGAAGCGCACCGTCACCTTTTCCGCCGTCCCCGCGCCGGCGCCCAGGATCCTCGGGCCGGCGGTGTCGGCGGGCCTGACCGTCACGGCGACGGCGGCGGCATCGTGCTTGCCCCGCGAATCCGTCACCTTCAACGTCGCCAGATACGTTCCGGGGGCTTCGTAGGCGTGCGCCGCCCTCCGCCCGGCTCCCTCGGCGCCATCGCCGAAGGTCCAAACAAAGTCGCGCGCCTCGCCCCGCGAGTCCTCCCCGGAAAACGCGACGACCTCGCCCGCCTCGCAACACGCCGGCGCCGCCGACGCCACCGCCGCCAGGCCGTCTATCCGCCGGTAGAAGATCAACGCGGCCTGGGGTCTGTCAGGCAGATTCACCGGCAGGCCCTCGTCCAGCAGGACGCGCCCCAGGCGGCGCGTCGCGAAATCGAGATCGGCGTCCTTGAATTCGTACACCGCCTCGGGTTCGAGACCTCGGGGCCGGAGAAGCTGAGTCTCGGTTCGGCTGCGCGGGCGCCGGAACGCCTCCACGATGCCGTCGCCTCGCTCCGGACGATTGAACTGCCAGGCGATCCAGGCATCCTCGGAGATGCAGTAGGGCGCGAGGGGGTAATAGTCGCCCCAGTAGTACGGCGTCGCCAGGCGCGTCTCGACGGCGAGCTTTCTGAGAAGATCGTAGTCCAAGTCGCCGCGCCGCAGGTCGTAGCCCAGGACGACGCTCAGGGCGCGGCCGCTGCGAATCGCGTAGGCGTCCACCGTGTCCACCGGCAGCGTGTTCGAGCCGAAGTACGGAATCCACTTGAAGAGACTGTGGTGAAAGGCCTGCTTGACCGCGAGGTGCGCATAGTTGTAGTCGGTGGGATGGAGGGGCACGGCGCGGCGCATCGTCTCGAGATCGTTGCGCCGGCCGCCGGAGGCGCAACTGTCGATGACTAGATTCGGGTGCCGCGCGCGCAGGGCGTCCCAGTAGGCCAGGTAGCCCTGAATATGCAGGTTCTCCGTCATGCCGCGGCGGTCGGGCGCATCGTTGCGCCGCCAGAACTCCAGGGGATCCATGTTGAAATCCTGCCGATAGAGATCGATCCCCTGCTCCCTGAGGACGCGATCCACATGGCCGGTGAGCCACGCGCGCGCCTCGGGGTTGCCCAGGTAGAGCAGCGTGCCGCCGAGCAGCCACTCCGGGTGGTTCTCCGCCAGCCAGGTCCCGCCGGCCACGCGCTCGGGCTCGAACCAGACGAGCGTCTTCACGCCTCGCGCGCGGGCGTGGTCGCTGATCGCCCGCAGGCCCCGCGGGAAACGCCGCAGGTCGGGTTCCCAAGTGCCCGTCTGCGGCCAACCGTTGCAGGGGTACCAGCCGGCATCCATCCACCAGTAGTCGATGGGGATGCGCTCCTCGAGGTAGCGGTCGATGAAGTACTTCTGGTTCTCCTCGTGCGCGTCGCACATCTCGTTGAACTCCCCCGACGTGTTGCCGGGCATGATCGGCGCGGGGAGGCGGCCGTCGGCGGTCCGCGGCAGATTGTGGTGGATCATCCAACGCCGCCAAAGGTTCTGGGCGCGATCGAGATCCTCGCCTTCCCAGAAGAGGAGCGCCGTGAGCGGCGTTCGAATGCGCTCTCCCGGCCGGAGCACGAGGCGCGTCAGCTCCTGCCCGGCGACGATGCGAAGACTCCGGCCGGCGTCCCGCGTGAACGTCGCGGCCCACTGCCCCGGCCAGCCCACGGCGATGAAGACGCCGCCGCCCGGCATCGTCAGGTTGTAGTAGGGGAAGACGCCGTTCGTGCCGCGCCCGCCCCAGGGGGCGAAACGCAGCGCGGCCCCGGGGCCGAGGGTCGACTCCAGCGGCTCGTAGAGGTCGGGCGCACAGGTGTCGCCCTTGTAGTGCTTCAGGGTGAACTCGCCCTGCGGGCCGCGCTCGAACACCGCGTCGAGCCCCTGGACGTTCTCGAGGATGGGCGCCGGCTCCCGGCCCTCGTTTTCGAAGTGGACGGTCCACTCGACGGCGGGGAAGTCGGCGTACACCACCGCCGCGCAGGTGATCTTGAGGCCTGTCTTGGCGTCCCTCCAGGTCAGCACGCGCTGCCGCCGACCCTCGCCGCGCGCGCCGTCTTCGACTTCGCGCGGCCACGCGGCAAGCAGCCTCTCCGACGAGGCGCCGTCCAGATTGAACGCAAAAAGCGCCCGAGCCTCCGCCGCGGGCGCCTGCGCTCCGAGGTCGAGAACGCTCCCTTCCAACCAGCCATCGCGGCGTTGGATCTCGCCGGGGTTCGCCGTCGCCCCATGCACCGCCAGAGCCGACGCGAGCGCGCACGCGCAGACACCCAAGCGCTTCATTCCCGTCCCTCCTTGTGATCCGAGCGCCGACAAGAAAAGGCGCGGCCCGAAGACCCCGCCGCTTACACTTTAGACGCGGCCTGATGCGGTGTCAATCGCCCGCGCGGGGCCCGATGGCGGCGTGGACGGCCGGAGCCTACAATAGCTAAACGCCGCCCTGGCGTGATTCGAGGAAGGACCATGCCCGGATACATCCGCGCCGCCGCAGCCGCCATGCTCTTCAGCGCCGCGGCTCCGGCCGATGACTGGCCTCAATGGCGCGGCCCGAAGCGCGATGGCATCTGGCGGGAGACGGGCATCGCGGAGCGGCTGCCGGCCGGCGCCCTCACGCCCCTCTGGCGGACGCCGATCGGCCCCGGCTACGCCGGCCCGGCGGTTGCGGGCGGCCGGGTGTTCGTCCTCGACCGGCAGAAAAGCGCGCAGACCGAGCGCGTCCTCTGCCTGGATGCGAGGACCGGCGCCGAGCTTTGGACGCACGCCTACCCCTGCCGCTACCGGGGTATCAGCTACGACAGCGGGCCGCGGTGCACGCCCACCGTCGCGGGCGGCAAGGTCTACACCGTCGGCACGATGGGCAACCTGCTCTGTTTAGAGGTGGAAACGGGCAAGGTCCTCTGGGCCAAGGACTACGTCGAGGACCTGGGAGCCAAGCCGCCGGTTTGGGGGGTCGCGGCGGCGCCGCTCGTCGACGGCGCGCGCGTGATCGCGGTGGCGGGAGGCGCCGGCGATGCCATGGTCGTCGCCTTCGACAAGGACACGGGCAAGGAGATCTGGCGCGCGTTGCCCCGACAGCATCCGGGCTACTCCACTCCGATCCTGATCGAGACGGGCGGCGCGCGGCAGCTCGTCGTCTGGCTGACGGCCGAGGCGGCGGGGCTCGATCCCGCCACCGGCGCGGTGCTTTGGCGGCGCGAGTTTCCCTGCAAGGACCCCATCGTCGCAACGCCGCTTTTCGCCGAGGACCGGCTGCTCCTCTCGGCGTTCTACAACGGATCGCGGATGTTCCGATTCGAAGGCGGCGCGCCGACGCTGCTCTGGGCCGGCAAGAGCTCCAGCGAACTTGAGCCCGAGACCGACGGCCTGCACGCCCTCATGTGCCCCCCCATGATGGCGCGGGGCCGGATCTACGGCGTGTGCAGCTACGGCGCGCTGCGCTGCCTCGATGCCGAAACCGGCGCGCGGGTATGGGAGACATACGCCGCCACGGGCCGGGGAAGGTGGTGGAACGCGTTTCTCGTAATGCACGGGGAGCGCACCTTCATCGCGAACGAGCAAGGCGAGCTGATCATCGCGAAGCTCACGGCGCGGGGGTACGAGGAAATCTCGCGGGCGCAGCTCCTTCCCCCGACGGGCAAGATTCTGAACCGCGCCATCGTGTGGTCGCACCCGGCCTTCGCCTACCGCCACATCTTCGCCCGCAACGACCGGGAAATTCTGTGTGTTTCGCTGGCCGAGGACGGCGGCCCGCTGCAGGCGCGGTGAACGCGGCCGCCGCTCAGCATGCCAAATTGTCGGCTTCCTTCTCCGCCGCGGTGAGCGCGACGTGAGCCGCGGGCGCGTCCTCCTCGGGGGCGAGGCGCGGCAGCGCCAACAGAAACGCGCCCAGGGCCGCCGCGCCCAGTCCCAGTCCGATCGCGGTGCCGAGGGTCGGATTCAGCCCTAGGCAGCCGTTCTGCCGCGATTCCACCAGGATGAAGGTCACCGACATGACCGTCATGAACGTGGCGGGAAGCGCCGCAAGCCACCACCACCCCTTCGCGCGCTTGCCCAGAAAGACCGCCGCCGCCCACAAGGTCACGGCGGCCAGGGTCTGGTTGGCCCACCCGAAGTAGCGCCAGATCACGTCGAAGGAGATGAAGTTGAGCGCGATCGAGACGGCGAAGAGGGGCAGCGCGATTTTGTAGCGGTTGGCGATCCTTCGCTGGGGCAGCTTCAGGTAATCGGCGGCGATCAGCCGCGCGACGCGAAAGGCCGTGTCGCCCGAGGTGATCGGCAGCACCACCACGCCCAAGATGGCGAGAATGCCGCCGAAGGCGCCCATGGTGCCGGTGCAGATCGTGTGCACCACCGTCGCCGCGCTTCCCCCCTCGGCGAGCGCCGCGCTCAAGCCGGCCACGCCGTTCTCGTAGTAGCCCTGGGCGGCCGCGGCCCAAACCAGCGCGATGAAAGCCTCGGCGATCATGGCGCCGTAGAAAACGAGGCGCATGTGTTTTTCGCTCTTCAGGCAGCGCGCCATGAGAGGGCTCTGGGTCGCATGAAACCCCGAGATGGCGCCGCAGGAAACCGTGATGAAGATGATCGGCCACGCCGGCACGCCCTTGGGATGCAGGTTCTCCAGGGTGAAGGCGGGCACGCGCAGCTTGCCCGTGAAAACGGAGAAGGCCAGGCCGGCCACCATCACGAACAGGGCGACGGCGAACGCCGGATAGAACCGGCCGATGATTTTGTCGATGGGCATCAACGTGGCCAGGATGTAATAGAAAAAGATGACGGCCATCACGATCCACAGCCACACCGTTTGGCCCTGCACCGTGGACGATAGAAAGGCGGACCCGTTCTCCCCGAGCACCCGGCCCATGGTTTCGGCGGGCAGGATCTTGACGATGAGCGTCGCCGGCCCCTTGATGAAGACCGTGCCCACCAGCACCATGAGAACGAGGATAAAGAACGTGGCCGCGTGGCGGGACGCGGCGCCGAGGTACCGGCCGATGAGATCAGGGAGGCCCGCGCCGTTGTTGCGCATGGACATGCCTCCCGACAGGAGGTCGTGGACCGCTCCGCCGAGCACCGCGCCGAAGACCACCCACAAGAAAACCTGCGGCCCCCAGAGCGCGCCCATGATCGGCCCGAACACGGGTCCGAGGCCCGCGATATTGAGAAGCTGCACCAAGTAGACCCGCCAGGTCGCCATGGGCACGTAGTCGACCCCGTCGGCCAGGCGCACGGCAGGCACCAAGCGGGCGGGGTCGGGCCGCAGCGGCCGCTCGGTCAGTCGGCCGTAAAACACGTAACCCAGCGCCAACAGCGCCATGCCGCCGAGAAAGGCCCACATGCGCCATGCTCCCTGCTCCGGCGGGCCGCCGCTAAAGGCCGCGCCGTCGCGCGCCGCGGCAGCCTCAGGCCGGCTCCGAGCGATCCTATTCATCCCGGCGCAAGAATGCAATGCTCGGGTCCCGTCCTCGAGGCGGTTGCGCTGTCTGGAAGTCTGCGCGTGTGTGGAGTTTCCATGGTGGCCTGCGGCGCGCATACCCCAAGTGAGTGGTGCAGCGAGAGCGCCGCGCGGGTAGGACAAAAACTTTTCGGATTTT
>ERZ1026800.144-NODE-144-length-67433-cov-6.350207_pt1 | contig 67433 bp, 51 predicted proteins | sample MGYA00520873_ERZ1026800 | MGnify/ENA primary metagenome ERZ1026800 (study PRJEB33270, sample SAMEA104284475) | anaerobic digester metagenome | biome: Anaerobic digester microbiome; feature: mesophilic sludge digester; material: Anaerobic digester biomass | place...
GTTTTAATTTTGGTAAAAAAGAAAACAAAATGGGTATTCGTGCCTCCGCTACAAGAGAGCTGATTTTTGAGGATTGTAAAGTTCCGGCAGAAAATTTGATTGGGCGTGAAGGGACTGGTTTTATTACGGCAATGAAGGTTTTTGATAAATCGCGTCCGATGGTTGGAGCTCAATCTGTAGGAGTTGCTCGCGGTGCTTTTGAAGCGGCAATAAAATATTCCAGGGAAAGACAGCAATTTGGAAAACCGATTTCCAGCTTTCAAGGTATTCAATTTATGCTGGCAGATATGGCAACTCAAATTGAAGCGGCAAGGGCTTTAGTGATGCAAACGGCAAGAATGATTGATAGCGGAGCCAAAAATTACTCCAAAGAAAGTGCAATGTGTAAATATTTTGCTTCCGATGTAGCAATGAAGGTTACAACCGATGCAGTGCAAATTTTAGGCGGTTATGGCTATATGAAAGAATATCCTGTGGAAAAAATGATGCGCGATGCCAAGATATTACAGATTTATGAAGGCACTAATCAGATTCAGAGAAACATAGTTGCTGCCAATCTGTTGAAGGAATACTGATAAAATCAAGATCTTAGGGTGAGGTAAAGAAAACTGATAATAAATTTGCCGAAGAATAGAGTTAATTATGCTAAAACCAAAAATTTTACTGCATTGTTGTTGCGCACCCTGTTTGATAGCTCCTTATTATAAGCTGAGAGCTGAGGGCAAAGAACTTAGTGTATTTTGGTTTAATCCTAATATTCATCCGCTTGGGGAATATATAAAAAGGCGCAATACCTTGCGGGACTTTGCTGCCAAAGAAAATATAGACCTGATTGAAGAGGATGAATACGGTCTGGTAAATTTCTTGCAGGCAACCTTAAAAAATATTGAAAACCGCTGTTTATATTGCTATGAAACCCGTTTAAATGCTGTTGCCAAAACAGCAAAAGAACTTGGTTACGAAGCATTCAGCACTACAATGCTTTACAGTAAATATCAAAAACACGAACTGATTGTGGATATTGCGTTAAAAATGAGCGCGAAATACGGTGTTGAATTTTACTATGAGGACTGGAGACCTTTGTGGTGGGAGGGTAGAAAATTAGCAAAAGAAGCCGGACTTTATCGTCAACAATACTGCGGTTGTATATTTAGTGAAGAGGAACGCTACCGTGAGCAAATACAAAGAAATAGACCTACAGAAAATTAAGACCTATCCTATTGACCAACGCTATAGCAAAATAAATATAAATGCCTTTGCCCAAAAGGGAAAAGTGATTGTTTCGGAGTTTCTGAATTGCCTTCCCGATATCCTTGCTGCTAAAAACTTGAAAGAGCTTATTGCTACTTGTAAAAATGCCAAAGCAAACCATAAGCCGGTTATAATTGGACTGGGAGGTCATATTATCAAATGCGGATTAACACCTTTGCTGATTGAAATGATAGAAGAAGGTTTTATTTCTGCGTTTGTGTGTAACGGCGCGGTAGTTATTCATGATTATGAAATTGCCTGCTTTGGCAAGACCTCAGAAGATGTGTCTTCCGCTTTATCAGACGGCTCTTTTGGAATGGCAGAAGAGACAGCAAAGGGAATTAACAGCGCTATCAATAAAGGTTTTAATGAGGGTTTGGGTTTGGGAGAAGCAATTGGTAAAGAATTATGTGCAATAGCAAAAAACAAAGAACTCTCCTTGCTTGCTTCCGCTTACCGCTTAGAAGTTCCTGTTTGTGTGCAAGTTGCTATCGGAACAGATATAATACATCAAAGTCCTTATGCCGAAGGAAAAGCAATTGGTGATTGTTCAATGCGGGATTTTAGGATTTTTGCAGAAATAGTTTCTAAACTTAATGGGGGAGGGGTGTTTTTAAATTTGGGCTCAGCGGTGATTGTTCCGGAGGTCTTTTTGAAGGCATTAACGGTTGCTAGAAATATCTATGGCGAAGTTCAGGATTTTACAACTGCCGTTTTTGATTTTAATGTGCACTATAGAGCAAAGGTAAATGTAGCAGAAAGACCTGTAGAAAATGGGGGGAAAGGATATTATTTTGTAGGACATAACGAAATAATGGTACCGTTGTTGTTGAAAGGGATTTTGGAATAACACGCAGATTATAAAGATTACGCAGATTTTTAATAATAATAGGTCTGGCATAAACAGGATTTGAAGAAATTTTTTAGATTGAAGAAAAAATATTTGGGGATGAAAATGGAGAAGGAATTTAAGCAAAAATCGGGGAAGTTTAAAGGGTTGAGAGGGTTGAGTTTTAAGCTCTAAATTGCTACACAATGATCGCGATGGTGGCGTAAGCCCCTCGGATAATGAAAACACAGAGTTATTATTCCCTTTTCTCTCTTTTTACCTTGCAGATACCTAAAAAAACTGGATTGCTGGAAGGTTGACATTCCCGTCAACTACCTCTCACGCTAAATTTTCTTATAAAAAAATGCGATAAGGAAACACCCGGGTTTCGCTTATTAACTCGTTTACTTCTTAATCCGATTATTCTTGCGGCAACCATTCATCCTTTATAGTAGGTTTTTTATCGGGTTTAGGATCATCTACAGTGAAACTTTTATCGGAAAGATTGTAGATAACTTTAATTCCTGCTTTTCCGAAAGAAGGTTGAGTAGTTGCTGTGATAGTATAAGTATCAGAGGAATATTCAAATATAAAATCGCTTGTATTGATATCACCCAGGTTCAGTTCTTCCATAAAGGCAGGATAATCTCCAAATTCATCTGCTTTACGGTAATTTTCCATTGCCTCAATGATTTTTTTGAAAGTGGGGATTATATTTTCAAATTTTTGTTGGGCAATTGCCTCATTAGCTTTATCAATTTGGAGTTGTTTCATTCCAAAATAAAAAACAAAAACCAAGCCCACTAGCATTAAAATCATAATCAGTTCTACCAGGGAAATCCTTGTAGAAAAATCAGCCATAGTTGAAGTTTTTTTGGTTTTCACAGCACTTTCATTTTTAACTGTATCCGGCATTATCTCCTCCCGGGAATTTTATCTTTTTACCTTTATTTTTGGTTTGTGCTTTTTGTCAAAGGATTTTATTAAAAAGTCGCTTATAGATTTCCCAGAGAACAATGATAAAAGAAGATGTATTGGATATTTGGGATTTTAGGAACTGAGGATTTTTGTAATTCATTTTTTTTACACCGAGGACATCGGAAACACTGAGAACTCTGAGATTATTTTAGATATTTCCAAGCAACCACACATTCTCAATTTTTCCTTCCTCAATCTTTATAGTCCCCAAAAACGGAATGATTTGGATAGCATTATTTCGTGGCTGGTTTTTTTCTCTTGGGCTTCATACTTTAAAGTATAGGCAACCCGGTAATTCCGGGGTAAAATAAAACGGATTGATGCTTCATTGGAAACCAAAATTCGGGTGCGTTTCTGCAGGTTTGTTGCTTCTTGCAATTCCAGCATATAATCCAGAAAAATGCTGCTTCCCAAATATTTGCTCATTGAAATAGATAAGTTATTCAGTAAAATAGAAGAACTGAATTTGGCAATATCGGAACTAAGCTGATTCATATCTGTATATTCAGCAAATTGTTGAGGATTATTAGTATACTGGGTGTAAAGGTTCTGAATAAAACCGGCATTAATAGTAAAGCTATCCAGATGTAATGTGCGGCGAATATAATTTTCTATAGGTGATAAAAATGGAGTAAAAAGCGAAGCATCAAGGTTTCCGGAAATTAAACCTAAGGCTTCATCCTGCAATAATTCACCTTGTGTTTGATCGGGTGTATCGGTTCCTGTATAATGCAGGCGGGCAAGAATTTGGCTGATATTTTTATCTTCAGGATTATCGCTGGTTAAGCTTAATTGCAAGCGTTCCATAAAACTCTTTGTATAATCGGAAGAAGTTATTGCTGAAAGAGTTATCATAGAACCGTCAGGAGCCCGTTTATAAAAGATGCCTTCCAGACCTAATAGATTTTGGGAGTCCACTAAGGTTAAATTTGCTTTTTCCACCTGAAAGATAGTGCCGAAAATATCTACAGTTCCCTGTTCCGAAGAGAAAGATGCTTCTTTAACGCTAAAAGATAAACCATCATAAGCTAAATGTAAATAGCCACCAGGAACAATTCTCAATTCTGCAGGATAGGTTACATACTTAACATTCTCTCCTACAATGAGTTTAACATCTAAAATAAAGGGCAGTGGATTGGGTTCGGAAGTCCTTTTTTTACCGGAACCGCGAACTGAAGATGCCATAGTAAGTAAATTTTCAGTATCGGGAGGATAAAGAACATTGGTGTTGGAAACAACTGCTTCTCCGCTTATTTTCATTTGGTCAAAGGGACCCCGGATGGTAGCATAGCGGCTGTTTTGACCTCTTAAAATAACTTTAGTTAAAGAACGGGGAGTTGTAAATTTAGGTATGTTGATAAGTATTCCCGGTTCTTCACACATCGTTCTGAAAATTCCCAAATCCAGGAAAGCAAGCATAAAATGGTTGCTGTTATCAGCTTCAAAAATATTGTTAAAAACTAATTTGCCTTCTCCCATTTGAATCTGCCCATTTTCAATAATCAACCGATTTTTATCAAAACCGCCTTTGATATTGATGTTGGAAAGGGGTTCAGTTTGGTCTTTAAGACGAATAAATCCATTGTTAATGTCAATTTTTCCCCCGGAAACCCAAAATTGATCTTCGCTGGTGCCAATATTTACACTTAAAGAGGATTTTCCTTTTGCTTCCAAAATATAGGAAGTGAGATTCTTGAGCCAGCTGAATAGTTCAACTTCCACATTAAGATTCAGCTGTTCCGGTCCCTCAAAATATTCGTTGTAAAGTGCATTATAATTAATAGCGCCTGAGCCGTTAAGCTTAAACAGACCTGTGGATTGAACTAACAAACTGTCTACAATGAGTTTGCGAGGTGTTTGTTGACCTTTAATAATAGCTGTATTAATAGTGTAATCTTCTATAGTCAGGTTTTCCGAAAGAAGGTCTGCTCTCAATTCAATTTCCGGTTTTTGTTTTTCAATTTTATGCCAGGTGATTCCTGCTCCTCCATTTAATTTTCCTGTTACAGGAGAATTGATGAGAACATCTTGGATGGTGAGGTCTTTAAAAGAGGCATCCAAACTAATATTCGGCTCCGGTTTAAAACCAACAAAACCGCTTAAATTCAGAATGTTTTGTTCCGTATTGTGAATATTGCCTGAAACCTGAATGCTGTCTACAGGTCCGTTTAATCCTAACTTCAGAGAAAAAGGAGTAACTGCTAAAAGATCAATGTAAGATAAATAAACATTAGCATTCAGAACTCCCGAATTCTGGCGATTGTATTCAGCAAAAACATTCAGTCCGTAAAATTCAGGTAGATTGATATCCAGCTGAGGAAAATAGTGCACAATATCCAAATAACCGATGTTATTGAGGTTTAAAGCAAAATTCAGATCCTGATAGTCGGAAAGATTAATTGCTCCGCTTAAACTGATTAAGTCGTTAAACTTAAAGCCCTGAACGGTAAGCAAGTTATCTTTCAGCATAGCAGATAATTCCAAATTCAGAGGTTGATAATTCACCATTCCGTTCTCACTTAAAAGATGTAAAGATCCTTCCCTGGTTTTATAATTAAAAGTTCCCAAGGCATCTAAAGGAGTATTTACAGGCACCGGTTTATCCATTTTTACTCCTAAAAGGGTCTGTAATACTATATTTTCACCTGTAATGATTGCCTTTATGTCTCCATTCACATAAGGTTTCAGTTCAATAATTTCGGGTTGAGAGTAGAGTTCCGCTACTTCCATATTATCAAACTTTGCATCTAATAGAAGATTACGACTTAGAATATCACCTATAACCTTAATATTATAACCGTTATCTCCTGATATATTGGCATCTAAATATAGATTATCCGGGCTGAAAAGAGGTAAAAATTTTATCTTACCGCTTATACCTTGTAGCGTTACCAGGTTATAATTAAAATCCAGTTGGTGGATAGTAGCATCAACATAAGGATATTTATCCCATAATTCTGCATAAACATCTAAATTAGCAGTTACCAGATAGGGTTGGGACTTTACGCTTATCGGTAATGTTTCCAGATGTGTATTAATTGTTCTGTAAAAAGGATTTATATTACCTGAACAGTTAATTATTTGATTCTCAAAAACGAGCCCGGGTAAATTAAAAGAAAGCTCATCATTATTGTAGATTCCGGATAAATTAAGATTGCGGACAGTATATTTCAGGTATTTTGCTTGTTCAGAAACAATATTTAGTTCCAATTCGGGTTTGTCAATAGTGCCTTGTCCTTTTGCTTTTACCTTTACATAGCCCTGAAGGTCTTTATTAAGCATACCTAAATCAATATTAGCAGCGGCAGTGGCATTATCCAACTTCATCTTTTGATCTAAATCGCTTATTTTTATATTTCCTTCAATTTCACTGCTGCCAATATTGCTGTGAGAAAGGTATAAATTAAGATTTCTGCCATCTGTTTTTACCCAAAAATAAGGAATTAAAACAGGATAATTTCCGGCAAAAAGTGTTTCAGTTCCCCAAATTTGAGCTTCGGCTGCATATTTCAGAGGAGCTTTTAGTGTATCTTGGGTCAAAGAGCCAACCAGAGAAATTTCCGTTTGCAGATTTTGTAAATCGGGATGAGAAACAGAAAGAGGTCGGAAAGAAGCAATTTCAGCATCCAATTTAGCTAAACGTCCTTTGTCTAATAAGCCCTTAGCGGTTAATTTTCCCCCTTTTGCACTAACCGCATTTAAGGTTACATCAGAAGTGGACTTATTGATAGTGGTAAGATTTATTTCCTGAAAGCTGTCTGATATGCTTAAGTATCCTTCCTGCAAAATTTTAACAGGTATTTTAGCAGAAATAACAGCTGTTCCTTCAATTAATTGCAAACGCTTAAAATAATGGGCAAAATCAGGAAGGGTAAAAGGTTTTTTAGCTTTTGGAGGTTTGGGTTTATATATATAGCTGTAATGCACCTTGGGCTTATATATCTCTATGTCACTGATTAACTTACTGGTTTTGAAACCGGAAAAAATGTAACGCGTAAGATTGTATTGAACACTTAAGCGATTAATATTTACAGCAATACTGCTGTCAGCCGAAGTATAAGTAATATCCTGTGCCAATAATTGACGGTCACTGATATGCAACTCATCAATAGTGACCTCACCTTTAGTCAATTTTCCCAAATAGCCGGCAACCAGATTTTTGCAGAAATTCCTTAAACCAAAAGCATACCAGGCAAGAAAGAAGCCCGTGTTTATCAACAACAAAATCAGCACAAAAATCAGGAACTTTTTTGCTTTTGGCATATCGGTATAACCAATTTATCTTTTTTCCAGTTTACCTTCACTTAAGTTATAAGTTACCTGTGCCTTAGATGCATTGGCAACATCGTGAGTTACGATTACGAAGGTTTGACCCCGTTCTTGATTGAGCTTTAAAATCATATCCCAAATCTCATTGCTGTGTTCGGGGTCAAGATTCCCTGTCGGTTCATCTGCCAGAATGATTTTAGGGTTATTAATCAAAGCTCTGGCAAGGGCAACCCGTTGCTGTTCACCTCCACTTAATTGATTGGGATAGTGAGTTATGCGTTCAGCCAAATCAAGGTCATTTAGAAGGGAAACAGCATTAGCAATTGCTTTGGAATAACTTACACCGGATATTATCATCGGTAAAGCTACATTTTCCTGTGCTGTGAGGTCATCTATCAGATAATGAAACTGGAAAACAAATCCCAGCTTTAAATTGCGTATGGAAGCTGCTTCCGGCAAGGTGGATTGAACAACATTTCCGTTGATCATTATTTTTCCGGAATCAGGGGAATCCAGTAACCCCAAAAGATGGAGAAGGGTACTTTTTCCGGAGCCGGATTTTCCTGTTATACAGACAAGTTCAGATTCCTGCACTTCAAGGGTAGCTTGGCGTAAAACATTGATGGTCTGATTGCTATCGGTGTAACTTTTGCAGAGGTCGTATCCGGCTAAACAAATCATATTAAACTCCTTATTAAAGAGAAAATTAGCTTCTTCATAATATAATCCTTTATGGATTGCGCAGCAATTCTATAATTTCCAGCTTATCTATTTGCTTAAGAGGAAAATAAATACAGATAAATATTAGAGCGGAGGTAACAATAAAAATGATGATTTGATTTACAGGATCAATGCTCGTATTTAAGCTGTCAATAAAATAGACATCACCTTTCAGTTGATAAAAATTCTGCTTTTCTATACCCCAGGAGAGAAGTGCTCCCAAAATCTGACCTGCTATAATAGCCAACAAAGCAGACAGCCCTACTTGCAGACACAATATTTTTTTAATGGAGGTAGGATCGGCTCCAAGGGTTTTGAGGACGGCAATTTCGTTCTTTTTATCCAGAATAATGGTTGCTACGGCAGAAATAACATTTATACCGGCAATTAAGACCAAAAAACAGAAGATAATAAAAATCAACCATTTTTCCATTTCTACCAGATGTAATAAACCTGCACTGAAGGTCTGCCAAGGGTAAACTGAATATTCCGGACCGGTAATTTTTTGAAGCTGTTGAGCAATTTCCGGAGCTTTTTCTATGTCCCCGGGTTTTAAGTGTATTTCCAGTTTGCTAAAGCCGGTTTTTGCATTCAGCATATATTCGGCATCAGCAATATCGGTAAGGATTAAAGAGCGGTCTGTTTCATAAAATCCGCTGCTGTAAATGCCTGCTATTGATAAATAATATTCTGAAGGGAAAATGCCTAAAGCGGAAATATTATCTAAACGGGTAAAAACTACTTTCAAAGTATCTCCTATATCTTTACCCAATTCTTTAGCCAAATATTTTCCGATAATAACTTCTTCCCGGGCAGGTATTTTTTTACCTTTTTGAATGTATCTTGCCTGGGGAAAGGGTTGTTTAGCGGTAAAATCATAAGCATTGAGAATTGCTCCCCGCACTTTTTCTTTTCCGGCTGTCATAACAGGATAACTAAGCAGAGAAGTAATTTGCTGAATTTCATTTCTCTCAGATAATTCAGTTATCAGCGAATCAGCTTCGTCGGAAGATATATTTTCCAGATTTGACCTGGTTAAAGTAATGTGAGGAAAAGTTCCCAAAAGAACATCTTTCAAAGTCCTTTCATAACCTTCAAACAGATTCAAGCCAGCACTTAAAATACCCACGGAGAGGATAATACCTAAAATCATAAACACAAAACTGAACCGTAATAAATTACGCTTGGGAGCTTTGAGATAGCGGGTTAGAAAAAAAACTGAAAGATTATCCATAGCTTAGCAATAAAATAGTGAGATGGCGAGAGGGAAAAACGATGTCCTCGTCATTTCTTATCTCCTGAATTTACAGAAGATGGATCGGATTCTAACAAAGGAGCGGAGGACTCAATATTCAGGCAATGAGTGATAGAAACAGGTGTTTTCTTTCCTTGGCGGAAGCGATTAACTATTAATTCTGAAATCAAGCCCATAGAAATAAACTGTAAACCACCCAGAATAAGCAAAATACCTAAAAACAAAAGAGGACGATTGGAAAGAGGTTGACCATAAAACAATTTCAAAACAGCAAGATAAATACTGATAACAAATCCCATAAATGTGGAAGCGATACCGATGCGACCAAATAGATACAAAGGACTTTTACTGTATTGAGTAATCATCTTCACCGTTAAAAGATCAAAAAAACCACGCAAATAGCGCTCTTTGCCATATTTGCTTTTTCCGTATTTACGCGGGCGATGAGCAACTGGAATTTCGCCAACTTTATAACCAAGGGAATGAGCCAAAACAGGTATATAACGATGCATTTCACCGTATAGAACAAGTTCTTTTTCCAGAGGATGACGATATGCCTTAAATCCGCAATTATAGTCCCTTAGTTTCAAGTGGAAGGTTTTGGTGGTAACGAAGTTGAACAATTTGGAAGGAAGGGTTTTATATAATGGATCCCTGCGTTTATGTTTCCAGCCGGAAACCAAATCGTAGCCCTCGTCAAGCTTAGCAATAAAATTGGGGATTTCCACAGGATTATCCTGTAAATCGCCATCCAGAGTAAAAATAATATCCCCTTCGGCAAGATTAAAACCAATCTGTAGTGCTGTAGCTTTACCAAAATTGCGTCTGAACTTAACAACTTTAACTTTTTCATCGTTAACAGCCAATTCCTGCATAACAGCAAAGCTATTGTCAACAGAGCCATCATCAATGAAGATTATTTCATATTCATAGCCCTGGCAGTTTTGCACAATTTCAGAGTAAAGTTCTCTTAAGGATTCTTGTTCATTCAATACCGGAATTATAAAGGATAATTTCATAGCTACCTTATCTTTAAATTACGATGCTCAACAAAGTCATAACTATTGCTGAAGTAATTGGAATCTTGATATTATCGTCAAGAGGAATATTGCATAATTCTGCTATAGTAGCAGATAAAGCACCTAAAATAGCCAGAGGAGGATTATCTAACCACAAGATGCCGAAAATGGAACAGCTGACAAAACAAGCTAAACTACCTTCCAAACTTTTTTTCCCGTTATTAAACCAGCGTTTACCGAAATTGATGCCTACCAAAGCAGCAAAAGTATCGCCTATCGTTAAAAAAGCCATAGCACAGGAAGCAATAAGCGGACTGAAAAAAGCAACACAAATCACTGCTGAAAAAAGCATATAAGTAGCACCCGTAAAATCTTTTCGTTCGTGCTTTCTAAGCAGGATACCGAAAATGCGGTAAAAGGTCTTATGGAAGTCCTTCTGCCAAAAACGGTAAAATTCAATTACCAAACTAAGAGTGAAGGCAATCAGCAACAGCGAAAAACCCCAGGCACGATTGAAAGACAGCAGATAGCGATAACCCAAGGGGATTATTAAACTACTGATATGTATTGCTTTTCTTAAGGTTTCACCGGGCTCAATCAACTGCAGCTGCCTCCAGTAAATTTATTCATTGCTTTTTTGTTGCCAGGATAATACTTTAACCAGATTGGGAGCTTTCCATAAAACCAAAACATCACCTTTACCCTTACCTGGTAAATCCATTCCACTGTTATCCAAAGATACATAACGGGTAATTTCAGCTCTGGAAGTGTTACGAATTAAAAATGCAGGTTCCGTATTTAGCTGTCCCCAGGGTAACAAAATTTCCAGCTTTTTCCAATTATCCCGGTTCAGGTCTTTGGGTTTAACCTCTGCATCGTAGCTTATTATTTCCCGTTTAGAAGGATGATAATTCTTCTCCAGAAAGCTGTTGAAGCATTCCAGAAAAGCATCATAATGCTCAGGATTCATTGTAAAACCAGCTGCTCGCGGATGTCCTCCAAATTGCTTTAAATGCATATTACAATGAGTAAAAGCATCCATTATGTTAAAATCCTCTCCACATCTTCCTTCGCAAACAGTAGCACCATTATGATTTTTCAGGATAATAGCTGGAATATGAAGTTTGCCTACAACATAAGTTGCCGCAGTTCCTAAAAGTGTGTAAGGTATCACATCTTCATCATCATAATACACAAACCAGTTTCCTACGAAGTCGGTTACCAGAGTATCCATAATTTTGAATATCCGATTTATTTCACTTTCCCAGATATTTTTTTGGCATTCCAAATCCTCAAAAAGTTTGGCTTTAGCTTCTGAGAGTTGCAGGATAAAACGCATTGCAGTATGTTGACCATTAGCTTCACGACCATTAGCTATTAAGTGAGATGTATATTGCAGAAAGTTGAATATATCACTCATTGTATTGATACGGTTATAATTACGCAGGAGGAAAGTTACTGTTTCATCTTGAACCTCATCAAAATGTTCTAAAACATAGCGGACCAAAATCCTGTTCAAACCAACCATAGGAACCTTATCAGCAATTGAGCCAACAGCAGTCCAAAAGTAACTTGCAGGGTCAACAGGGTGATTCCAAAGACGTCCCAAATATCTAATCAGCATTAAAACAACACCTACTCCGGCAAGCTGTTTAAAAGGATATTGGCATTCCGGCAGTTGAGGATTCATTATTGTAAAAGCGGGAGGTAACATTTCCGGTTGCACAATATGATGATCAGTTATTATTACTTCACAACCTATTGCATTAAGCTTTTTTACTCCTTCCCTGGAAACAATACCATTATCCACCGTAACTATTAAACGATAACCATTTTCCCTTACAAATTCAATAAAACTTTCTTGAATGCCATGGGGCTCCAGATTGCGGTTAGGAATATAATAACAATGTTTTTGATATCCGCAGGTATTTAAGAAGTTATACAAAATGTAGGCACTGGTTATACCATCAGGATCATCATGCCCAAAAATCACCATTGGTTCATTCTCAAAAAGGGCAGTCCGCATTCTATTTTCCACTTTGTCAATATTGGCAAAAAGCTTCTCATCGGGAAGCATTTCAAGATTAGTTTGTAAGTTCTGAAGAGTGAGGTTACGGGATTTAAGAATCTGGTATAATAAATCATTAGATTCACTTATATTACTATTGGATTCATCCTGCTTCATTCAATATCCTCTTTTTCAGGTATATTACGCGGAGCAGTTTTATCTTTTCCTTTTGAAATAATATCATATCCGGTAAATCCAATCATCAGCATCATTGAAGTATCGCTAAGATTATTAGTAGAAAGATCACCCCGTTGTAAATATTGAAAACCCAAATCAATTCTATCTACTTCATTCTTCAGGGGAAGGGTAAGTCCACAACTGACTGTATACTCGTTAATATCCTTACCGTTTTTATCATAAAAAGGCAACTGACGCATAGAACCACCTACCCTCACAGGCAATTTCAGGAAAATATGTTTATGAGTTTCAGTATCCGGTTCATAAGCAAATCCGATTCCTGCCTTATAACAATCCCGATAATTAGAGGAAATTGATTCCCAGGGTTCAAAGCTGATATCTGTAGTTATCTTAAATTGTTCTAATGGTTTAACGGTAGAGCTTACACAATAAAGTTCCGGCAGTTTATATTCATAGTCCACAGCAGGTTCAGTATTGTGAATGCAGCTGCGAATCAGTTCACCCTTCATCGTTACTGGAGCATTGTAATGTGCACCGATACTGTATTTATCAAATATTTTAATGGCTCCGATTGTAACGCTGGGATTCTTAAAATCCATCAGCAGGGATTCATAAGTATCAAAATTGGCATAGTTTCCTGTCTGTGAAAAATAACGCTTGTCATGACCGAAATAATAGTTTACACTTATTCCCAGGTTTACTTCTTTAAAACTGTAGCTGTAAATCAGATCAGCTTTATAGAGATATTTATCTGTAGTTTGTTTTTCCAATGAGCCGTCCTGAAGGGTTTGCTCATTAGTAACTAATCCTGAAGAAAGGGAATTAAACTGAATTCCTAAGCGGTGTCTGTTTACAGGAATGCTGATATTGAAATAGGGGAAATCCAGAGAATCATCTCTATAACTATGTTTCACACCGTTATAACGGGATTGGTATTTAGTATAACCTGAAATCATTCCCGTAGAAAATAAAGTGTAGTTATTCCTATTGTGCATTGCCGGATTAGCATAACCTGTATTGAGACGAAAAACATCACTGGCGCCTGTATCTCCCATACCTAAGCTGTAAATATCTCTGCCATAATTCCGCACAGGGAATCCATAAAAAGAGAAAATGGAATTTCCTGCCCAAAGTGATATACTTAATACTATGCCACAGATAACGATAACTATTTTTTTCATTATATATCCTTTTACTTTAAAATCATAATATCTTGCCGGCTAATTAGTTAACCTGTATATAACATTAAGTTTTCTTATGGCTGGCTTTTTTATGTGATATTTTTACAGGGTCAGGAGGAACACGGAAAAAACGATAAGCATTCGCAAAAGAGAGTTCGGCAATTTCATTGGGACTGATTCCTTTCACTTCTGCTATTTTTTCTACAACCAAAGGCAGAAAAAGAGGTGAATTTCTTTTTCCTCGGTGTAAATAGGGAGGCAGATAGGGACAATCCGTTTCCACCATAAATCTGTCTAAAGGTACTAAACGAATAACATCATCCAGTTTGGAATTAGCATAAGTGATATTAGCTGTAAAAGAAATCATCCAGCCCTCATCCAAAACCTGTTGAGCAAAAATAATATCACCGGTAAAACAGTGAAACACAGCTTCTTGAACTTTATTTTTTTTCAAAATATTATAGCATTCCTGATGAGCATCCCTATCGTGAACAATTACCGGCAAATCATAATCAACAGCCAAATGTGCCTGATTATTAAAAACCTCTCGTTGAACTGTAAAAGGAGATAAATTCCGAAAAAAATCCAGTCCGATTTCCCCAATAGCCAAGACCTTTTTTTCGCGTGCCAGTTTTTTTACCACTTCTGCATCAAAATCCACAGCATCATGAGGATGAAAGCCAACGGTAGAAAAGATATGTAAATACTTTTTAGCCAGCTCTAAAGAACTGTATGCGGTTTCTTTATTAAAAGCAACATTGATAATATAATCAATTCCGCTGCTGAAGCATTTATTAATTATGGTTTCTCTGTCAGCATCAAAATCAGGATGATCCAGATGGGCGTGTGTTTCAAATAATTTCATTTTTCAATTATTAAACCTCATTTATAATCTAAATACAATTCAAAATAAATAGCGTTTTTTTGTCAAGCACATCAACAACCCGGATTTTTTTACACCGAGGACATTAAGAATACCGAGAGCACTGAACGAATGTATCAATGTGTGATGTATGTTGTAAAATTAGAATGCAGGTTTTTATATCTGAAAACAATTAAACTCACCAACTCCAGCACTCCAGCACTCCAACACTCCAGCACTCTAACTGTTCTCTTTTTGCCTTTTTTATTTTGTGCATTTCTTTCAATTCAGATAGAGCCAAAGAACTTGCACATAGAGTGATACCGGTACAGAGTAAGCACCATAAATTGTTGAAGATAGTGCATTTTTAATTCCTGCGCGTAATTCAAAATAATTACTAATATCAAAACCAGCCCAAGCATCCAGAATTGTTGATGCCTCAATTAAAGAAGGGTTTGCGGCGTTGGCAACATAATATCCGGAGTGACCATAGATACCGCAACCGGCAACTACCGAATTATTGTAAGGTAAATGGTATTTTATTTGTTGAACACTCTGAAATCGGTATTCGGGACTTTCGGTCAAGTTTTGATAGTATTTGCTTAAAACCCATTCCGGTCTGGCAGTTAATTGCCAATTTTTCCAGGTGAAATTAGCATCCATTGTCAGGCGTAAGAAGGGTTGTTGTTTATCTAAATTAAACCAGGTGCTGTCTGCTTTTTGCTTAATTTCTTTGCTGCCCAAAGCGATTAAGGGTTTAATATTCCAAAAGTTATAGCTGAATTGAATTGATGCTTCCCGGGGAATGGATATATCTATCAATTCCAGTTCTCCTGAAGAATTAAAAATATCTTTAACCTTCAGGGGAGAAGGATTTTTACCTAAAAGTTGTTTGCAGGTTACTCCTATTCCGAAGTTTTTACGGGAATATGCAAGATCAGCAAATATCCTTCCTCGTTTCCAGTCAAGCCAGTCGCCACTTAAATCAATTTCCAGCGGACTATTTATTTTACAACTGAGGGCAAGTTTATCTTTATATTCTTCTTTATCATAGAATCCGCAGAAGTATTTATCGTCTTTATTCCAGTTATGTTCATACATTGTTTGATATTGTCCAAAACCGAATTTATGTTCCGAGTTAATCTGAAACCGAGTGGACTTGCGCTTGTATGTTTCATAAAATTCTCTGGCAGAAGCGGTTTCAGTTTCTTTTAGCAGTTTCAGTTTTAGCCAGGGGATTCCCAATTCCGCATAAATCTGCTGTAATTCATAATCAATTTTGAAGTTTGTGAGTTGCCAGTAAACAGGAAGCAATTCATTCATCGCGACATCTTTTTTCCAGCTTGCATATTCAATTTCCCCGTTAAATAATTTTCCCTGCCAGGATAGACGATGTTTCATTGCCGTTTCTGCCGCGGTTATATCAGACCAGAAACCATTTTGAGCAAGTAAATCTCCCTGATATTCCAATTCGGAATAAGAAAATAACTCATTTTTAACAAAATTTATTCTGGCATAGTGATGATCATAATCACCCAGTCCTGCATCCACAGAAGTTAGAACAGGAGCAAAAGGATAAGTTCTATTAGTATAATTTATTGTTCTTTGATATTTTTTAACCGGATACAGGGAATTAAATGAACCGTGATACAAAGCCGGGGAAAATATTCCGGAAAAGGTCTCAAAACCGTTTCTTTCCGGCATCAGTAAATTGGTTCTCCCTAAATAGAAATAACAATTATGATACAGGTCACCCAGGTCTAATTGAAGAGGAGCAGTGCTGAAAACAGATTCACGAGTATCAATTCTGTTCTTTTTTATCCAATCCTCAATTTCTGTTTTAGATACTTCCCGGAATGTATAACTTATTGTATCTGTTTCAGATATATTTTCATCCAACAATATTTCTGCAGCAACCAAAGGAAGAAACAGCAACCCAAATATTATAGCCAACCCAATGCGCGGTAACACTTTGCGGTATCCTTAATATTTTTTTCCAAATTGGCTATGGATTGCCAGCCAAGAATATTTCGGGCTTTAGAGATATCTGCCAGCCAGGCATCTGCCAGAATTTCCTTCATTTTTTCCTTATTAACTACCACTTCTTTGTGGAAAAGATGTCCGTACAGGTCTCCACCATAAAAAACAGCTTTGGCAAAACTTTCCGGAACTGTTATTTTTAGCGGATGTTTATTCAAAGCTTTAGCTATAGCTGATAATATATCGCTTTGTTTGTAAACCTGTCCATCGGTCGCAAAAAAGGTCTGATAATAGGCAGAAGGGTTATTTACACAAAGTTCAATAAACCGGCATAATTCGGAAACATAAATCATATTCAGCAGTTTATCTTTGCGCCCTATTTGAAAACTTAAACCTCTATTTACTAATTTAAAAAGCTGTAAAAAGTCCTTATCTCCACAACCATATATAGAACAAGGACGAATAATAGTATAATATTTTTTACATTTTTGCTTAATTGCTTCTTCTGCAGAAAGTTTGCTTTTACCATAACAAGTTACAGGCGCACCGGGTTCATCTTCTTTTACAGGGATATTATTAACGCTGGGACGCGATGCTGCCTGCGAACTGAGATAGATAATCTGCCGCAGTTCCGAAATTTTATTGCTTGCTGCAATTATTTTTTCCGTTATACCCACATTGGCTTTGAACATTTGTTCCGCATTAATTGCCTTTGTTTTTCCGGCATTATGGATTATTATATCTATACCGGAAAAAGCAGAAAGGAGTGAAGGAATATCTTGATAATCAACCCTTACGATATGTGCGTTAGAGGGGATAAACGCAGTGGCAGCATTAGCCCGGATTATTGCTACAACTTCATAGCCAGCAGAAAGAAAGTGTTTAACCAAATTACTGCCTACAAATCCGTTGGCTCCCGTGATTGCTATTTTCATACCTCACCACTTATTGCCTTTATCTATTCTAAAGCTATAAAACAAAAATGGTGGGCGCTAAGGGACTCGAACCCCCGACCACATGCGTGTAAAGCATGTGCTCTCCCAACTGAGCTAAGCGCCCAAGCCACAATATTTTATACTGGTCGGGGTGAGAGGATTTGAACCTCCGACTCCCTGCTCCCAAAGCAGGTGCGCTAACCGGGCTGCGCTACACCCCGTCCATTTATAATCCAAAACCTGAAGGGGGTAAATTTTGTCAATAACTTTCGCTTTTCCCCTGGCTATGTTTTTCTTTATTTCTGCCTATTTTCAACCCAACCCAAAGGATGAGTTTAGCATAGATAGTTAATAAGAATTAATATAGTTTTCCCATTTAAAAGGCATAAATATTGTCCTGTCGGATGTGGATTTCTACGAAAGCAGCAATCCTGAGATTTTTAAGCAATATAAATGCCATCCAATAATAAGAAATAATGTTAATAGAGAAAAGGAGTTGGCGAAGAAAGAATTTGCCTTAACCTTTTTTCCCTATTGCCTGTTCATAATTTATAGTGTCCAAAATATAAAATTTATTTTAGTTTGCAATAACTTAGCTTGCAATTTACGAGACCTTTACCTGTTTTTAGACAGTGCATTATTTCTTGCCAAGTTGCATCTTTTATGCTGCATTAACATTTCTTTAACGACTCCTTAACAAAGTTAAGGAAGTGTTACAGGATCGTTACAGCACTGTTACGGGAGCGTTAAATAAATGATTAAGTACCAGTCAGTTATGCTAAAGCTACAAAGTAGTTTTATAAATCAAGATGATGATAGGAGCATAGATTCTGTCTTGTAATTTCATTTAGGAAAAAGCTGCTGCTATTATATGTCTATGAACTACGGAACTATCGGGTAAAGTATCTATTGCTAGCTCAATTTTTTCTCATATCTGAGCAACAAGACATTACTTTCTTTGTCCTATAGTATTCATCCTGTTTTTTTATTATCACAGGATGATATAATCATTATTTATGGTGTGTAAATAAAAATGTTGTATAAGAGGGGGAAAATATATTTTCCAACAGATATTCTGGCAGTATGTTACAAGAAATCATCAGAGAAATTCTGCAGTTTCTACTTGACAGAATTCTGCCCTTTTTCTAAAAGGTCTATAAATAATGTGAATATCTCTTTGGGGCATTAGCTCAGCTGGGAGAGCGCATGACTGGCAGTCATGAGGTCAGCGGTTCGATCCCGCTATGCTCCACCATTTTTTATTCCCCTTCAGCAAATAGAAATTGGTGAAGGGGATAAACTTTTTAGTAAAGGGAAAATTTAACCTGAGGATAACAAATGAAAACCGATAATCAGGAAATGATTAACAAAATTATGATAGAGGCAAAAGCAGCCAGAAAAGCAATTTTAACAATGACAACTCTTGCCGGTTCGGGTCATCCTGGCGGATCAATGTCTTCTATTGACCTTCTTCTTTGCGTGTATAATACTATAAAACATAATCCTGCTCAACCTCAAATGCCGGATAGAGATAGAGTAATTATCAGCAATGGACATATTTCTCCTGCCGTTTTCAGTGCTCTTGGACTTCTGGGCTATTTTGATCTGGACGCTGCTATTGCTCAATATCGTCTTACAGGAAGCATTTTTGAAGGACATACCGAACGCAGAGTCCCCGGGATTGAATGGAGTAGTGGCAATTTAGGACAAGGTTTATCTGCGGGAACCGGTTTTGCACTTGCTTCCCGAATAAACAAAATTCCCTATAATGTTTATGTTTTTATGGGTGATGGAGAACAGCAAAAAGGTCAGATAAGCGAGGCAAGGCGTTTTGCTGTAAAATATTGCCTGGATAATATTATTGCTATTGTTGACTATAATCAATTGCAGATAAGCGGTTCCATCCATAATGTGATGCCTCAAAATATCCGTAAAAACTGGGAATCAGATGGCTGGAAAGTGATTGAAGTTGACGGTCATAATATTTCTCTTATTCTTACTGCTCTTCATAATGCTCGCAGTTTTAAACAACCGACAATGATTCTGGCACATACTGTAATGGGTAAAGGTGTGTCCTTTATGGAAAATAATGCTCAATATCACGGTTCTGTTTTATCCGAGACCCAATTGGAAAATGCCTTAGAGGAATTGGGAACAGAGATTGAGCTGAAAAAATACCGCAAACTGCGCTCGGAATTTAAACCGGAAAATAACCCGCAGCTTAATTCTGCGTTGAATACTGATTTTAATATAGGTAAGCCCGTTCTCTATGAGAAAGATTGTGATTGCAGAAGTGCCTGGGGAAAAGCCATTGCTGATTTAGCCAAAGTAAATACTAATGCCAAAACACCAATTGTGGTTTTGGATTGCGATTTGGCTACAAGTGTAAAGACCGAAGAATTTGCCCAAATTAGTCCCCAAAACTTTTTTGAGTGCGGAATTATGGAACAGCATACTTGCGTGATGGGGGGAGCTCTTTCTGTTTGTGGAATTCAGACCTTCTGGAGTGATTTCGGGGTTTTTGGCATTGCAGAGGTCTATAATAATCAACGTCTTAACGATATTAATCAAACCAATTTGAAAACAATTCTTACGCATACAGGCATAGATGTTGGTGCAGACGGAAAAACCCATCAGTGTATTGACTATATATCTTTAACCAGAAACCTCTTTGGCTTTAAACTTATTTTTCCTGCAGATGCCAATCAAACCGATAGAATTATCCGCTGGCTAATCAATAAACCGGGAAATTATCTGGTAACAATGGGTCGTTCCAAAATGCCTGTTCTGAAAAAATTGGACGGAACATTGCAATATGATTTTGATTATAGCTTTGTTTACGGGAAAGCAGATGTTCTTAGAGACGGAAATGACGGCAGTATGTGGGTTTGCGGAACTCCTGTTACTAAAGCTGTTAAAGCTGTTGATACTTTGCGTGAGGAAGGTATTTTTCTTGAACTGCTATATGTTTCTTCACCTTTGCATCTGGATTTGGCTCAATTGAAATCATCTGCCGGTAAAGGTATAATTTTCAGTGTGGAAGATCATTCCGTGAATGGTGGCTTGGGAACCTCCATTGCTGATGCTCTTGCAGTCAATTCCCTTAGTGCTAAACTCGTAAAAACAGGGGTTACACAATACCCGATATCCGGAGAAGCAAATGATCTTTACCATTGGGCTGGTTTAGATACTGCCTCGCTTATTGCTATGGTAAAAAAATATCTGGCATAAAAAATGAAGAATGAACTATGAAAAAACAAGGAGAAAAAGAGATAATTAGAGAGGGGAAAAAATAAAGTAAGTATATTAATATATTATAAAGTAGGACTAAATTGATGTAATTCAGGAGTCATTTGCGCCTTGAGACCTTTTGCCTGGGAGATAACATTTATAGCATATATATCTTATGATGGCTCTGGTAATCATAAATAAAAATCTGCGAAATCTGCGTGAAATAAGTCGTCACGAGTCCTCACTGCCAAACGAATTAGTGCATAGCGTAAAAATTATTGCGGCAGTGACGACTCCTGACTTGCTTAGTGACGACTCCTGACTTGCATAGTGACGACTCCTGACTTTCATTTTCCATTTTCAATACTCAATTTAATCTCTTTTGCTCTTTTTCTCTTTGTAAAAAAAATCTATCTCGCCATCTCACTCTTTTGCTGTCTCACCATTCCGCTTAATTCATTTTCAATATTCAATTTAATCTCTTTTGCTCTATTTCTCTTTGTAAAAAAATCTATTTTGCCATCTTGCCACCTCTCTATTTTGCTCTCAAAAAATTATTGACAGTAACAGCCAGTCCTAAAAATAAGCATCATCTAAAAACAGGAGTAATAAATGCAAAAGGTGATAAAAATAATAATAGTGTGTTTGTTTTGGACTTTTGTTTGGTCAATTCAGGGGGAAACGATATTTCCTATTCCCTCAGCAAGTAATACTTATGAAGTGAGAGCTGATTTTGGACTGGAGACCTTGCAGTATAAATATTTTTCTCTAGGGAAAAACAATTCTGCTGTTTATCATCCACAAAGTATTCAAGCGGAGATGGATTATGACAGTTATTCCAGTTTTCCCGAATGGAGTAAAAATGTCACTTTTCATTCTGCTCAGGAATTCTTGTATAAAGATGTGGCAAAGAGTGAGGAGAATATTCAAGAATTTAATTCCTTCAATACACTTGGAGTAAAATACAGATTAGCAGGAGTGGAACTTTTTTATAACCTGATGAATAACTGGAGCGATAAAGATACAAAGGCATCAAGTTATTATTTCAACCAGTATGGAATAGGTGCCGGCTTTCCTGATTCAGAATCGTTACGACTTTTTGGCTGGTTAATACATACAGATTTAAGTGATGTTTATCCTGAAATTGATTTTTCATGCTTTAAAGCTCAATTAGCAAAAAGTTTTAGCAGTAAACGACAGATAGCAGAACTGGGAATAGAATACGAATATAATGAAATACCAGATACAGTATCCAATGGAGAGCTATTAACAATATCTGAATATTTTCCGGATGACTATCTGGATTGGACTCCTGATACAAGATTTAGTGCCTATGTTTATGCTTCCAGTATAAAGAATTTTTATCTGGAACCCTTTTTTTTGAATGGTCATACCCCTGTTTGGAGTCCCTTATTATTAGCCAATAAATCTGCTGGTAGTGTGTTATGCAGGTTTACATCAGAAGATAGGGAAAATGATTATGTGGATAATCGTCAAATTGTTTTAGATGGCATTCTTTCCTTAAATTTCGGAAACTATTTCGGGCTTGATTTTCGGTACGATTCAGAAACGAAAGAGGATAACAAAAACAATACAAAGGAAAATACTTTCAATATTACAGGAAATATGCGGTATATTTTTATTGGAAGGGAATCATATCGGCTAATCGGTATTTTAGAGTATTTATACCATAAAACCAAAGATGAAGATGCCTCTGAAAATCTTAATTTCGGATTATACGGAATATTACGCCTGAAAAATCATTTGAATTTAATCGCTTACTTTAAACTGGATAACGAATGGCAGAGAAAGGATGATTTTTTGGAGGTTGATCATATAGATAATAAACTCGGAACTGTCCTTTCCCTAAGATTATAGTTGACATAATATTTCCAGATTTGGATATGGAATTATTAAAGATAAAGGGGATTTGTTGTTATGAAAATGCTCAAGACCTTTCCTGATAAATGCATTACCTGCCATAATTGCGAAAGCGCTTGTTCCAAACTCTATTTTAAAGAGGATAATGCAAAAAAGTCGTGTGTAGTAATTAACGAAGCAGTATATCCTCCGGAAATGATTGTCTGTAATCAGTGTGGAACTTGTGTTAATGTATGTCCTACTTTAGCTTTAACAATCAATACTCAAGGGGTAGTTATTTTGAACAAATCTCTTTGTATTGGTTGTTTGATGTGTGTAGCTGCCTGCCCGATAAATGCAATGCGCTTTGTTGAAAATGTATATAATCCTTTTAAATGTATTGCCTGTGGGATTTGTACCAGAACCTGTCCTGCAGAAGCAATAGAAATAGTAACTGCATAAGGAGAAAAAAATGAACCGTAAACTAATTGCTGAATTCAAATATGCTCCGGCACCTGTTATTCGTGGCTATAATAAACGCTCTTTGTATATAAATTTGAGCACTGGGGAGATAAAGGAAAAGCCGGTTACCGAGTTGATGATAGATAAATTTGTTGGCGGAAAAGGTTTTGATTTATATCTGATGTGGCACGCAATTAAAGATGAGACAAAATGGGATAGCCCAGAAAATGAAATTTGTATTTCTTTCGGTCCTCTTTGCGGAAATACCAGTTATCCCGGTAGCGGAAAATCAATTGTAACAACTATTTCTCCTTTAACAGGAATTCCCGTTGATTGTAATGTTGGAGGTCATTTTGGTCCTTATACCAAATTTTCCGGTTGGGATGCAATTGAACTTCAAGGCATAGCAAAGGAAGAAGTGATAATTTATATTAATGGTGATAAAGGAGTTGTGCAGATACTTTCTGCTCCCGATGAAGAAATCAATAGTCATATTTTTGCTGAAGAATTGATTAAAGAATTTGCTGACAGCGAAGATAAATATCAGTTTGTTTCTGTTGTTTCCAGTGGAAAGGCAGCGGAAAATGTATTAATCACCTGCTTGAATTTTTCCTTTTGGGATAAACGGAGAAAGGTTGCCCGTTTGAAACAGGCAGGAAGAGGTGGTACAGGCAGTGTCTTCAGACATAAAAAAATTAAAGCATTAGTGGTTAAATATTCCGGTCTGAAAGTAGATTCCAATAATCCGGTGGATGTAGAAACACTTAGAAAGAGGGGTTTGAAATTACATCAAGAAATAGAAGCAGGCGATTCTACCCAAAATAGAATGAGGCAGGTAGGAACAGCTCATCTAATGGAAATTATGAATGATTATGACCTTCTTCCGATTCGGAATTTTAAATATGGTCAAATGCCGGAAGCGGAAGGATTGCATTCCCGTGAATTTAAAAAACTTTTTACTCAGGGTATGCCTGATGGATGCTGGTTTGGCTGTTCTCTTTCCTGTTGTAAAGCTGTGGATAATTTTGAACCCAGAACAGGACCTTATAAAGGGAAAAAGGTCTGTGTAGACGGTCCTGAATATGAAACTGCTGCCGGTTGCGGAAGTAATATCGGTGTTTTTAATGCGAGGGATGTAGTGGAAATAAATTTTTACTGCGATACTTATGGAGTGGATACGATTTCTTTTGGAACCAGTACTGCTTTTGCAATGGAATGTTATGAAAACGGAATATTGAATAAAGAACGCACTGGCGGACTTGAACTTACCTGGGGAAATGCAGATGCCGCTTTGGAACTTTTGCATCAAATGGCACGAGGAGATGGTTTTGGAGTTATAGTAGGACAAGGTGTTCGGAAAATGAAACAAATTTTTGCTGAAAAATATGGTGCCGATCCCGATTTCCTGCAAGATATAGGTATGGAGGCAAAGGGCTTGGAATATTCTCAATATATGAGTAAAGAATCACTTGCGCAACAGGGTGGCTATACTCTCGCCTTAAAAGGACCTCAACATGATGAAGCATGGCTGATCTTTATGGATATGGTCAATAACCAGATTCCTACTTTTAAGGATAAAGCTGAGGCATTGCACTATTTTCCGATGTTTAGAACCTGGTTTGGGCTGCAGGGATTATGTAAACTTCCCTGGAATGATATTGAACCGGCTAATAATGCCGAAACAGATGAACCGGCAAAAGTTCCGGAACATGTTCAAAATTATGTGGATATCTATACTGCCATCACAGGAAAGCCACTGAATAAAAAAACCCTGATTGAACAATCCGAACGGGTCTATAACTTCCAAAAGGTCTTCTGTTTGCGAATGGGAAAGGGGAGAAGAATTGATGATGTTCCACCTTATAGAGCTGTGGGTCCTGTAACGGAAGAAGAATATCTTTCCCGTCAGGATAGATACGACAAGCAGTTGAAAGAAAAGTTAAATATTGATCCTGAAGGGAAAAGCACTACAGAAAAGATGGATATTTTAAGAAAATATAGGGAAGATCAATATCAGCAATTGATTGATGCGGTTTATGAAAGAAAAGGTTGGAATGCTCAAGGTGTTCCTAAAATTGAACATTTACAAAAAATTGGAATGGATTTGCCGGAGGTTATTGAAGTAGTTAAACGCTTTTTGTAATATATTCTCTCACAGATTACATAGATTACACAGATTTGATTTTTGAGTGGTCTACAGTGCCGTCATGAGTCATATGTGCCCCAAAAGTTATTTCACAGGTGATAATTATGAAGGCACAAATGACTCCTGACTTACATTCTTCATTAGTCGTCATGAGTCATATGTGCCCCAAAAGTTATTTCACAGGTGATAGTTATGAAGGCACAAATGACTCCTGACTTACATTCTCAATTCTCCATTCTCAATATAATCTCTTTTTCTCTTTCTCTCTTTGTAAAAAAAATCCATCTCGCCATCTCGCCATCTCGCTATCTCACCATCTCGCTATTTTCATTATTTCAAAGCAGTATATAGTGCTTTAATATCTTTTATTTTAACAAGTTTCGGATTGGCTTTCACTTTAGCATAGCTGGAAATAAATATTTTCTCATATCCCAGTTTCAGAGTTTGGCTGATATGTTTATCCAATTGTGAAACAGGACGAACTTCTCCATTTAAGCCAACTTCACCGATAAAAACAGCTTTTTCAGTTAACGGTTTATCTTTCAAACTGGAAATAAGAGCTGCCAAAATAGCCAAATCCAGTGAGGGATCGGTACTGCGTATACCACCTGTCAAATTAACAAATACATCACTATTACGAAGATAGAGAGAAAGGTTTTTTTCCAGAATAGCTAAAAGCATAGCCAGTTTTTTTTGGTCAAGTCCAACTGCTACTCTTTGGGGAGTTCCATAATTGGAAGCATTAACCAGGGTTTGGACTTCCACAATAAAACTGCGGCTGCCTTCCATTATGCAGCTGATAGCAGTTCCCATATCACTTTGTTCGTGGCTGAGGAAAATACTATTGGGATTAGTCACTTCTAATAAACCCAGATGGGTCATTTCAAATAAGCCAATCTCATTAGTAGAACCAAAACGGTTTTTTACTGCGCGCAGGATTTTATATTGACTACGCTGTTCTCCTTCAAAATAAAGAACGGTATCTACCATATGTTCAATAATTTTTGGTCCTGCTACTAAACCTTCTTTGGTTACATGACCTACTAAAAATAGAGGGATGCCCAAATTTTTAACTGTTCTTAAAAGGCGGCTGGTAGTTTCCCGTAATTGAGTGACAGTTCCAGGAAGAGCATCCAGGGAAGGTATACTTACTGATTGAATAGAATCTACGATTGCCAGATCAGGTTTATTTTCCTCTATTGCTTCTATAATCTGTTCAGCATTGTTAGTGCAAAGCAGATAAATATTTTCACTTATAACCTTCAGGCGTTTACTGCGGAGGCGAATTTGTTCGGCACTTTCTTCTCCTGAGCAATAGAGTGTTTTTTTATTCTGTTTACCCATCCATTCCGAAAGTTGCAGCATCAATGTGGATTTGCCAATTCCGGGTTCACCTCCAATCAAAATCAGCATTCCTTTTACAATGCCTCCTCCCAGAACCAGATCAAATTCTTTTATTCCGGTCATCAAGCGAGAAAATTCATCATATTCCAAATCAATTATTCGTTCTGGTTTATTTTGGACTAATATCTCACTGGGTTTATTATTTTTTCCCGTTACGCGAGTGGATTCCTTTAAAGTACCCCAAGCACCGCAGGCAGGGCATTTTCCACTCCATTTGCTAGTTTCAAAACCGCAATCAGTGCAGAAGAAAATAGTTGTCATAAAATCAACCTCAAATTTTTTGCCATAATAATCTACTGTTATTTTATGGCAAGAAAATTAACCATCTTGCAGGATAGTTATCTATCATAGCATTATAGGGATTCATTTTTAGTAAGGTGGTTTCCCGCATAATTTTACACTGTAAAAAATATTATTTGCTTTGGGGAAATTTTGCGCTATTATATGAACAGAGGATAAAAAAAATGGCTGCGAAAGTGATTGTTTTTTCCACTCCTTCTTGTATCTGGTGCAAGAAAGTTAAGGAGTATCTGAAATCTATAAACCAGAATTTTACGGATATTGATGTATCCAAAGATATTGCGGCTCGTAAAGATATGATCCGCAAAAGCGGACAGGAAGCGGTTCCGCAATTATGGATAAATAATATCCCGGTTGTCGGTTTTGAGCGCGAGAAGATCAAGCGTTTATTAAACTTAAATAATACTAAAAAAGGAGAATCAGATGGCTGATTATGCAAAAAAATTCCACGATCTTATCACCCGCCTGCAAATGGTTTTGAGTGAAATTGACTACGCTCAGAAAGCATGCTTACAAGCAGGGCGAATGGAGTGTATGTTACTTAACTACCTTTATAAGGTAAACTGTCCTGTCAATATGAACGAGTTGGCTAAAGAACTGAATGTTTCCCATAGCCGGATTACCAGAATAATGGATAACCTTGTTGCCAAACAACTGGTTATTCGTGAACCATCGGAAGAAGACCGGCGTTGCTGGTTTGCTATGATTACCGAAAAAGGAAAAAAACTGGCAGCTAATAGCTTGCAAACAGTTTTAGACCAGCAGGCAAAGATTTTGAAGAAAATCCCGGAAAAAGATGTGGAGGCGGTCTATAAAGCCCTTCAACTCTATGTGGAAAAATATGAAGAGATATTGAAAGAGACAATAGCAGGATAATAATGGCTACTCGTGTTAAAACAGTTTGGTCTGGTGGTATGACCTTTACAGCTGAAGTAAATGGACATCAGCTGATTATGGATGCCGATCCCTATTTTGGGGGAACTGATCAAGGTCCGAGACCAAAACCTTTATTACTGGCTGCCTTATGTGGCTGTAGTGGAATGGATGTGGTTTCCATTCTGGAAAAAATGGGAATAAAGGATTATACTTTGGAAATGGATGCTCAGGGCGAATCCGCTGCTGAGCATCCTATTATTTATCATACGATAACTATAACTTACAACTTTCAAGGCAATAACCTGCCAGCTGATAAAATCGCTAAAGCAGTAAATCTTTCTCTGGAAAAATACTGCGCAGTGAATGCTATGCTGAAAAAAGCCGCGAAAATAATTCCTGAAGTTTATATTAACAATTTGGAGGTTCAATTATGAAATGGATTTTAATTCTACTGCTTACTTTGTCAGTGGTTGTTTTGGGCTGCAATCCTAATGGGTCACCTGTTGAAAAAACCAAAGAAGAGCAAGAACGATTGAATAGTTCTGAAAAGAAGCTTGGTGTATGGCTTACTGATTGGAATGAGGCAATGAAAATGGCTCAATCTTATGCTCGTCCCGTTGTGGTTGATTTTACCGGTTCTGACTGGTGTATTTGGTGTCAAAAATTGGAAGAAGAGGTCTTCAGTAAAGACGAATTTATGGAATATGCGAAAAACAACTTCATCTTGCTGAAAGTTGATTTTCCGCAGGGGATAAAACAAAGCGACGAGTTGAAGGCCTTTAATCAACAAAAATTAAAAGAATACAAGGTTGAGGGCTTTCCCACTATTGTTATAATAAATGAAAAAAGCCAGGAAATTGCTCGCACAGGTTATAGGCCCGGTGGAGCTGAGAAATATATAAAACATTTGGAGGAATTACTTAATCCACCCAACCCACAAGAATAAGTCATTGCTACATAAAAAACCTGCTATAGTATCATCTCTTTCAATATTTGGCGGGGGCTGAAAATATTCGTGTGAGGGTTAACTCCGACCTTTAAGCACAGGGAAAAAAGATGCCCTCGCCATCTCACCATCTCACCATCTCGCCATCTCACCATCTCACTATCTAATCATCTCGCTTTATTAATTGCTTGTTTCCTATTCAACTGTTTAACGACCCTTTAACACTTCTTTAACAATTCCTTAACTTCGTTAAAGGATTGTTAATTAGTTGTTACTTCAGTATTAAACATTCAACCAAGGAAGAACTTATTTTGGGTAGATGGAGGACGCGGTTCATCTGCTTTTTTTCTCTCACAGATAACACAGATAACACAGATTTGATTTTAGAAACGAGGATTTAATAGGTCTGGGATGAACAGGATTAAAAGGATTTTAGGGATTTAATAGGTCTGGGATGAACAGGATTAAAAGGATTTTAGGGATTTTGCCATCTAAGGAATTTCTGAAACCTAAAAACTTTTTATAAATTCCTACATTGCTATTTTTTCATTCTCAATTCTACGAACATTCTTTATTCACTGTTTATTCACAATTCACAGTTCATTCTCAATTATCAATTTTCAATTTAATCTCTTTCTCTCTTTTTCTCTTTACCTCATTGTTCAAATATCCTCTTTTTCTCTTTTTCTCTTTCTCTCTTTGTAAAAAAAATCTATCTCGCCATCTCGCTATCTCACCATTTGCTAAATTCATTCTTCAAGCTTGACAAATATAGCCATTTCGCTTTCTCTGCATAGACAAAATGAGAAGAGAGGAATAACGATGAATAGATACATCTTAACAGGTGGCACAATACTTACTTTTGATAAAGATAAACCGCTGTTGGAACAGCAAGCAATCTTAATTGATGATGGTTATATAGTAAAAATCGGTGCTGATGACTTTTTTCAGGATGAGATGTGTGAACGCATAGATGTTGAAGGCAAAATCATTATGCCCGGGCTTATAAATGCGCATCATCATTTTTATTCTACTTTTGTAACCGGTTTGGGAAAATCAGCTCCAGCTAAAAATTTTAATGCTGTGCTGGAAAATTTGTGGTGGCGTTTAGATAAAAAGCTGCTCCCGGAAGATAATTATTATAGTGCTTTAATTTCAATTCTAGCTTCCATCCGGAAAGGGACAACTACCATAATTGATCATCATTCTTCTCCTTATGCTGTAGAAAATTCTCTTTCTCAAATTGCTAAGGCGGTTCGGGAAACAGGGATTAAAGCATCACTATGCTATGAGGTTTCAGATAGAGATGGAGCTAAAATTGCCAAGGAAGGAATTGAGGAAAACTATCACTGGATAAAAAACTGCCAAAATAATCCCAATCCATTTTTGAAAGGACTTTTTGGTCTGCACGCTGCGTTTACGCTTTCGGATATAACCTTAGCCAATATTGCTGATAAAGTTGCAGAACTTAATTGCGGTATCCATATTCATACTGCCGAAGGGGAAACAGACGAAAAATATAATGTGGAACATTTCGGCAGAAGAGTTGTGGAACGCTTAAACATTTTTAATTTGCTAAATAGTAACAGCATTCTGGCTCATTGCGTTTATTTGAATGCCAGGGAACTTATTTTGGCGGAGGAAAAAGGAGCTGCCATAGTTACCAATCCTCAATCCAATTTGAATAATGCTGTGGGCATTGCTGATGTTTGTAAAATGATGGAATTGGGAATAACAGTTGGACTTGGCACGGATGCAATGACTAATAATATGCTGGAAGAAGTTAGAGTTGGTGTTTGGGCTCAACATTTGAAGCAAAATGATCCTTCCCGTGGATTTATGGAAATTGCCTCTGCCCTGGTTTTCAATAATCCTATTATAGCGCAAAAATATTGGGGTGAAAAACACGGAACTATAAAAGAAGGCAGTCCGGCAGATATTATTGTAGTTGACTATATTCCGTATACTCCTTTTAATGAAGAGACCTGGATGGGACATCTGGTTTATGGAATTTCCCAGGCAAATATTGATGCAACTATCTGCCAGGGCAAAATTCTGATGTGGAATGGGGAATTGCTGCTGGATATTGATGAACAGGAAGTTAAAGCCAAGGCAAGAGAATTGGCAAAAAAACTGTGGGATAGGTTTTGAAAGAGCGAGATGGTGAGATAGTGAGATGGCGAGATAGATTTTTTAACAAAGAGAGAAAGAGAAAAAGAGATTAAATTGAGAATGAACGGTGGATGGATAAGTTAGGATGAAGAATTATAATAGTAAAGCGGGAATTGATATAAGGTTTTTGGTTTTCGGGATGTTTCAGGATAGCAAAATCCCGAAAATCCTCTTAATCCTATTCATCCTAGACCTATTAAATCCTTTTAATCCTGTTCATCCAAGGCATATTAAGTTCTTGTTAATCTTGTTCATCCCGGGCCTATTAAATCCCTTTAATCCTGTTCATCCCGGAGCTATTTATTTAGCAGAATTGGCGTAAATTATTTTTGCTTTAAAGACATAAGGAGAATGAAAAATGTATAAAGACATTTTAGAAAAAGCCAAGCACTATGAAGATATTAGCACCCGTTTTTTAATGGACATCGTAAAAATACCCTCTTTTTCTACAAAGGAAAAAGAAGTGGGAGAATGCATCTTGAAAGAAATGCAGGAAATAGGAATGGATGAGGCATATATTGACCCTTTGGGAAATGTGATTGGACGCTTGGGTTTTGGCGAAAAAGTAATTGCCTTTGATGCACATATTGATACTGTCTATCCTGGAGACCTTTCGCTTTGGGATTTTGACCCTTTTGCCGCTCACCTCAAAGACGGCAAGGTTTGGGGTAGAGGAACTGTTGATCAGAAAAGTGGAATGGCAAGTATGTTGACTGCTGCACGCATAATAAAGGATTTGAATTTGAGCAGGGACTTAAGCATTTATTTTACAGGGACGGTTATGGAAGAGGATTGCGATGGTTTATGCTGGCAGTATATTCTAAACGAAGAGGAAATTAAGCCCGAACTCGTGGTTATTACAGAACCCACGAATTTGAATATTTACCGGGGACATAGAGGTAGGATGGAAATGGAAGTTAGCGTGAAAGGACTTTCCTGTCATGGTTCTGCTCCTGAACGTGGAGATAATGCAATCTATAAAATTTCCCGCATTGCTTTGGAAATAGAGAAATTACATCAGCATTTGCGTTCTGATGATTTTCTGGGGAAAGGCAGTATTTGTGTTACCCAGGTCTTTTTTACAGGACCCAGCCAATGTGCTGTTCCAGATAGTGCACGCCTTCATTTAGACCGGCGTTTGACCTTTGGCGAAAATAAAGAAAGTGCACTTGCCGAAGTTCAGGATGCCTGTATAAAAGCCGGTTATCCTGAAGCTACGATAGAAATTTTAACTTATAAGGAAACTGCCTACACAGGACTGGTTTATCCTACAGAAAAATATTATCCTACTTGGGTTACTCCTTTGGATTCAGTATATGTTCAAAAGGCATCCGATGTATATTCAAAAACCTTAGGAACAGAACCAGTTATTGATAAATGGACTTTTTCCACAAATGGAGTTGCTATCGCTGGAATGAAAAAGATTCCCTGTATCGGTTTGGGACCCGGTAATGAAATATATGCTCATGCCCCCAATGAGGCGTGTCCGATTGAACATTTAACCAAAGCGGCGGCTTTTTATGCTGCGCTGGTTTATAACCTTGCGCAGAAATAGGGAGAAAAGTGCAACCCGGAATGCAAAATGAAGAGTTATTTGCTTAAATATCGTTGTATTGAATGCGGGAAGGAATTTAACTCCAAGGAACTGCATTATCTTTGTGATGAATGTGGCAGGGATTATGTGCCGGGAATACCGCTAAAAGGCGTTTTGGAAGCGGTTTTTGATTATGAAGAAATTGGTAGAAGATGGAAGCAAAAACCTGATCCTCTTCTATTCAGTGCAGTGAATCCCAAGTTTTATCCTCCTTTACCGGTAGGGAATACACCTTTTTTTAGAGTTAGGATTCCTGGCTTAAAAAGGGGAGGAACAGCGTCCTCCGACTACCCAATCGGGATAAAATTTGATGGTTTAAATCCCAGTGGAAGTTATAAAGACCGTGCTTCTCAGCTTGTGGTAGCTGATGCTTTACAAAAAGGGATTACAGAAATTGTAACTGCCAGCACAGGAAATGCTGCTTGTTCACTTGCCTGTTTAGGTGCTTCGGCTGGTTTAAAAGTTGTTATTTTTGCCCCTCAAAATGCTCCACCGGCTAAACTGATTCAAATTCAAGTGCATAATGCAGAACTGCATAAAGTTGATGGCAGTTATGATGATGCCTTCAAAGCTGCTTTGGAATATACAAAACTGCATAATTGTATGTGTAGAAATACGGGCTATCATCCCTTAACAATAGACGGGAAAAAGAGCGCCGGAATTGAGATTTATATTCAAAACGGATATAAAGTTCCGGATTGGATTGTGATTCCGGTTGGCGATGGAGTTATTTTAACTGGTATCTATAAAGCATTTTTGGATTTGCAAAGAGCCGGAATAACACAAAATCTGCCTCATCTGTTATGCGTTCAGGCAGAAAGCAGTGATGCCATAACTTCTTATTGGGAAACAGGAAATTATCACGATGCTGAAAACCCGGTAACTATAGCAGATTCTATAAAAGTGAAAACCCCGGCATTGGCACATTGGTCTGTTAAAGCACTTATAGAAACAGACGGAAAAGGCATCAGGGTAAGCGATGCAGAAATTCAGGAAGCGCAACTGGAACTGGCTAAATATACCGGTGTTTTTGCCGAGCCCTCTTCTTCCGCAACTTGGGCTGGACTGAAAAAAACAGTAACTAAAAGATGGGTAAATGCCGATAGTGATATTGTATTATTGATAACAGGTCATGGCTTGAAAGACCCCGGAGCTGTAAAACTATGAAAGCAAGCGGAATTTACGATTTCCATGTGCATATTGGTGAAACCATTGGCGGACACCTTTTAGCAGATAGCTGGAAGAGTTTCAATCTTCTTTATGAACATAACGGTTTGGAAGGAATTGGTGCATTTGTAACCGAAAGTCCGAATGAACCACTTTCTTCCAAACTGGCAAGAATGCGAAAAGCATCCCTTAGCTTTTCAGGAAAGGTCTTTTGGCATTTAACCCCCAGGCAGTTGGATATGCGTAAATTGGAAAGAATTCTGAAAGAAGATACCGATTTAAAGCTCTATACCACTTATCGGGAAGCAGGGCTATATCAAAGCTATGAAAGCATTGAACGCTTTATGGAAGAAATGCCTACTCCCCAAAAAAGATTACTGGTGCATTGTGAAGAGGATGAAATAATTAGCGAATACAGTGAACGCTATCCTTTTCATAAGCCATCAGACCACTGTTTACGGCGTCCTGAAAAAGCGGAAATTGCTGCAGTGGAGAAGTTGCTTAATCTATCTATAAAGCATCATTATCCTCTGCATATAGTACATATTTCTTCTCCTCAGGCAGCGCTTTTAGTTCAGCAGGCAAAAAAGGAGGCGGATTATATAACTTGTGAAACTGCACCTCACTATTTGCTTTTGAATGAGGATGTCTTGAATGAACCGGAAGGTCATCGCTGGCTTTGTTCTCCTCCTATACGCAGTGAAAGCAGTAGAGGTCTTTTACTGGAACTTTTACAGGATGGTGTTTTTGATATTATTGCCAGTGATCATTGTGCTTTTAGTTCCGAAACCAAAGACATAGGAATTTTGTATCCTGCTAAAACCCCGATGGGTATTGCTGGAAGCGGAGCTCTTTTTACTTTGCTGGCAGAACATCTGGTAGAAAAAGGCAAACTGACTATGGAGCAACTTTTTAATTTGATAAGTTATACACCTGCCAAGATGATGGATTTCACGGTAGAAGAGGATACGCTTAGTTATGAACGCCTGGGAGCTCCAATTCCTGTTATTCCCAGTTGGGCAAATACACCTAATCCGTGGATTGACTTTTGGAGCTATTATGAATTGAGGAGGCATAATAATAATGTTTACTGATGCTTTTCGTAATGACGCAGCTGCTAAAGTTACCGGCAAAGCAAAATACACCGATGATTATAAATTGCCTGATATGCTATATGCAGTTCCTGTGCATTCCAAAGTTGCAAGCGCTATTATTAAAACCATAAACTACTCTAAAGCGCTTAACCAAAAAGGAGTTGTAGCTGTTTATACAGCGAAGGATATTCCTGGAAATATCAAATTTGGACAGATTATTAAGGATTGTCCTACTTTAGTTAACAGGAGAATTCGTTCTGCGGGAGATGTTATTGCTTTAATTGTAGCAGAAACTCGGGAGATAGCTCTTTCCGCATTACCTTTCGTGGAAGTTGAACTGGAAGAAATTCCGGGTGTTTATAATCCCGAAGAGGCAATGCAAGGGACAAGTCCCCTGGTTAATCCTGATTTTGGCAGTAATATCTGTAATTATCATAAAGTGCGCACCGGAAATATGGAACAGGGCGAAAAAGAAGCAGAACTTATTATTGAACAGGAGTTTAATACTTCCCGCGTTGAGCATTGTTATCTGGAACCGGAAACAGCACTTTGTTATTTACGCCCCGATGGTGTTATGGAAGTGCTGGGCAGTATGCAGCATCCTTTTTCTACTAGAAGATTTGTTGCTTCCACTTTGGGCTGCAAGTTGAGCGCAGTGGAAGTGAAGAATATTCCTATGGGCGGAGGTTTTGGAGGAAAGGATGATACGGCTGCCTTAGTTTGTGCCCGGGCAGCTTTATGTGCCTATCTTACCAGGAAACCGGTAAAATTAATTTACAGCAGAGAAATGAGTATGCGGGAAAGCTATAAACGTCATCCTTACAAACTGCAATATAGAATGGGGCTTAAGCAGAACGGAAAAATTGTTTTTATGAAAGTTCGGGTTGTTGCCGACGGGGGTGCCTACTGCAGTGTAACACCTTGGGTTACTTGGCGTTCCACAGTTCAAAGTTGTGGTTGCTATGAAGTTCCCAATGTTCAAAGTGATGTTTACGGCGTTTATACCAATAACATTTTCTCGGGGGCTTTCCGTGGTTTCGGTTCCCCTCAGGTAAATTTTGCCATTGAACAGCTGATAGAAATGGCAGCGGAAAAATTAAATATGGATGCAACGGAATTCCGCAAAATGAATATGGTTCATCAAGGCAGCAAGACAATTACGGAACAGAAACTGGATAATCATACCGTTTCCCTGCAGCAGGTTATGGATAGTGTTTTGAAAGAAATTGATTACGAAAACAAAGTGCAGCAATGTAGTTTCGGCAACCCTGATGTAGAGGAATGGTATGGAATTGGATATGCAATTGCTTACCGGGGAGTTAGTTTAGGAGCAGAAGGAACCGATATGAACAGTGCCATTATTAATATTCAACCCGATGGCAGTGTTTTATTGGAAACCGGAGTCCACGAAAACGGACAGGGAGCTCAAAGTGCAATGATTTTAATTGCTGCAAAAGAACTTGGCATTCCTAAAGAGCTAATTCGTTATCGTTTACCTTCCACATCCAATATTCCCGATGGGGGTTCTACAGTTGCTTCCAGGGGAACTATTATGGGTGGAGGAGCTGTTGTTAATGCTGCCAAAATAATTAAACAGCGTCTCTGTGAAGGAGCCGAAAAAGCACTCGGGATAAGTGGTTGCAGCTACAAGAATGGTAATATTTATTCTGCTCAAGGAGAAAAAGTGGCTGATTTCTTTGCCGCAGTGCGTTGGTGTTATGACCATCAAATTTATCCTTACGCTTTCGGTGTATTTAAAGCGCCACAAATTAGCTGGGATGAAGAAACGGGTCATGGGAACGCTTATTTTAGTTGGGTTTACAGTTGCCAGGCAGCAGAACTGAAAGTGAATTGTAAAACCGGGAAAATTACTTTACTGAACTTAGTTGCTGCTCATGATATTGGCAAAGCTATAAATCCGGCTTTACTGACAGGTCAGATTTACGGAGGTATGGCTATGGGAGCAGGTTATGCTTTATATGAAAATTTTCCGCTGGTAAAAGGTGAACCCCAGATTACTAATTATAACGGCTATAGAGTGATGCGGAGCACGGACTTACCGGAAATGACAGCTATCCTGATTGAAAATGCAGACCCCAATTCTCCTTCTAATGCAAAAGGAATTGGAGAACCGGCTTTGGAAATTACCGCTCCGGCAATTGCCAATGCCCTATACAGAGCTACCGGAAAAAGATTTACAGACCTGCCAATTGCCCCCCAGGTGAGGGAATATGTTAAAGGGAAAAAGCAATGAAAATAACCGTTAATAATACCGAATATTCTGTTTCCGAAGAACTTGCGGAACTGAAACTTTCTACTTACCTGCGAGAAAATCTGGGTTTGACAGGAACCAAAATTGGCTGCGATATTGGCGTTTGTGGAAGCTGCACTGTGCTGGTTAATAATAAACCCGGGCGTTCTTGCTTGTTGAAATTGAAAGATGTTGTAAATAAAGAGGTCTTAACGATTGAAGGTCTTGCCTCTTCCGATGGAACTTTGCATCCTGTTCAGCAGGCATTTATTGATGCCGGGGCTATTCAATGCGGTTTTTGCACTCCAGGAATGGTATTAACTGCTTATGCTTTTTTGCTGGAAAATAAACAGCCCTCAAGAGAAGAAGCCAGAGAAGCGATTAAAGGAAATATTTGCAGGTGTACAGGTTACCAGCAAATTATTGATGCTATCCTATTGGCTGCGCAGCGAATGTGGAACAATGAGGATAAGAGATTTGATTGAGAATGAATTAAGCGAGATAGTGGGATGGCGAGATAGCGAGACGGAATGAGAGAGATAGCGAGATAGATTAGTTTACAAAGAGAGAAAGAGAAAAAGAGGTTAGTTTTACAAAGAGAGAAAGAGAAAAAGAGATTTGTTTTACAAAGAGAGAAAGAGAAAAAGAGATTAGTTTTACAAAGAGAGAAAGAGATTATAATTGGCAAGAGATATAAACTTATAATTAAAGGAGAAATTGATGAACCAGGAAATAACAAAAGGAGAAATTGATAAGCTTTGCAGTAGAATTATCGGTGCTTGTATAGAGGTTCATAAAGCATTAGGACCCGGTTTGCTGTTTTGCTATTAGAACATTCAAACAATACCCTATCATTCTCTCTTTTTCTCTTTTTCTCTTTGTAAATAAAAAATAGAGGTATGCTATGGACAAGATTAATACACTGCTTAGTGAACTGGAGACCTTAAAACCGGATTTATGGGGTAAGGATTTCCTTTTAACCTGGGAAAACAGTTTAGACACACTGAAAGCCGTGATGCTTACAGCGGAAATACTGCAAGGTCTGCATTGGCAGAAAAAACCCTGGCGGATTTTTGATTATGGTTTGGCGATATCAATTTTCAGGGATAACAGCACTCGTACCCGTTTCAGTTTTGCTTCGGCTGTAAATAGTTTGGGCTTAGCTTTGTCCGAACTGGATGAAGTAAAAAGCCAAATTGCCCATGGAGAAACAGTGCGGGAAACGGCAAATATGATTTCTTTTTTAACGGAAGTAATAGGCATTCGGGATGATATGTATCCCGGAGAAGGACATACCTATATGTTAGAAGTTGCCAATGCTGTTACCGAAGGTTATCGTGAAGGAATTTTAGCGCAAAGACCTACTGTTGTAAATTTACAATGCGATTTAGACCATCCTACGCAAGTTCTTTCCGACCTTTTGAAACTGAAGGATTATTTTGGTGGATGGAAAAACTTGAAAGGCAAAAAAATAGCTATGAGCTGGGCTTATTCTCCTTCCTATGGAAAACCCCTTTCTGTGCCGCAGGGAATAATAAATCTGATGACCCGTTTCGGGATGAATGTTGTTCTGGCTCATCCCGAGGGCTATGATTTGCTACCGGAGACCTTGCAAACTGCCTCTGCTTTTGCCAAAGAGAGCGGAGGTTCATTTAGTAAGACCACTTTAATGGAAGAAGCATTTCACGATGCAGATATTGTTTATCCTAAAAGTTGGGCACCGATGTCTGTGATGCAACAAAGAACCAAACTACTTAAAGCTGGGGATAAACAGGGCTTGAAAGAACTTGAACTGCAGTGTTTAGCTCAAAATGAAAAGTTTATTGACTGGGAATGCGATGAAGAGATGATGAAAAAAACCAAAAACGGAAATGCTCTTTACGAACACTGTTTGCCTGCAGATATCAGTGATGTAAGTTGTGCAAATGGGGAAGTGGCAAAAACCGTGTTTGAAAGATATCGTCTGCATACCTATCAGGAAGCAGGGTATAAGCCCTTTGTGATTGCAGCTATGATTTTTATGAGCAAAGTGAATAAACCGGTGGATAAGCTGAGGAGTTTTTGGGAATATAGAGGTGTTTAACAAAGAGGGAAAAAGAAAAAGAGATTAATTTTACAAAGAGAAAAAGAGAGAAAAGAGATTAAATTGAGAATGAACGGTGAATGCAGAATGAAGAATGGAAGTCAGGAGTCATTTGTGCCTTGATAACTTTCTCCTTTGAAATAACTTTTGAGGCACATATAACTCATAATGGCTATAGTAAAGAATGGAAAACATTGCTTTTGAAACGATAAATGATCGTCAAGATTATCGTTGGGAAGAGCGTTAGGTATGAAATGGATTGAATCTCCGGCTGCATAATATGCAGAATCGGGGATTGCTCGAACATTGATAGTAAAAACTGAATCTATAACAGCATTTGATCCAGCCGATACCCATTTATGATATACTGAATCTGCTGGTAAAGACGGATCTACAAACTCACTATTGATAACGAATGCATATGAAATCGAGCAAGAAATTGTAACTACTAAGATGCATAGTACTGCTTTAATTGAAATCATGAATACCTCCCTACTTCTCAGCAATATCTGCGTAGAAATACACTTTTGAGCCATCCCAAGTAGGGGCTAACATGATAACACTTAACACGTCAACTTCCTCATTAGGTCCAATAACAGTGCTTTTTTGATGTGTGTTTAGATCGTACTTGTAAATCCGCTGATCATCAAAATAGAATACGAGGTTTGCTTCTTTGCAGACCTTTATTGGACTTCTTGAGTAATACTCATTGACATAGCCAAGCTCATAGCATGTGTAATCTTGAAGATCTATGGCTATAGCGTATGACTTGGTAGATTGAACATATTTGGTAATTAGATAGCTTTGGTCTGTGCTTGTCTCAAACATGTTTTTATAGCTTGCCAAATATGGTAGATGGAGTGTGTATGTTGAGTCCTGCAAGTTTACGCTAGCAAAACCATCTCTGTTCTCAAGTATCAATTTATTCACACTAGTCATAAGCATGGTTTTATACGATGCTGGAAACCACATATCTGAATATATGTAGTTTAGAACGTTATCTCGTAGATCTATGTATGCACCAACAATTCTTTGTTCTTTCCCATTATATGAATATGTCCTCATAGTAATACATAGCTCATCATCAGATAGAAGCGGTTCTGCATATGTGTAATCAACTGGTGTATCTGTAATCTTGAACGCTTCGTAGGTAGCTAAATCAAGCTTGTATATGTCCCTGCTTGCTGCAAAATAAGCTGTGCCCCCATCTCTCATGAACTCAAGTTGTGGAAAATCGAACAAAACAAGATTACTCGGAGTTAACTGCCCAATCCTGATCGTATCTGTATCCGAGATCCACATCTTTTCCCCATAGAAGATGATCCGATTATCTTTCGTCATGTAGATATCCACCAATCCGGGGGTGTTGAAAGGGGATTTCTTTATCTTTCTGAATCCTGTTCCATCGGCATTGATACTGCAAAGCCAGGGCTCAGGACGCGGATAAACCGGTTCGGTCAAACAAGAATTTAACAATAACATCAGACCCAGTAATATCGCTAAGTATATATATCTTTTCATGCCTTTCTCCCTACTTCTCAGCAATATCTGCATAGAAGTATACTTTAGAACCATCCCATGTAGGAGCAATATTGTAAATTGTTGCTATTATATTATCTTGTAGTAATTGCATATCAATTCCAGTATCAAGATTATATGCCTTTAACTTGTCAGGGTACTCTGGTTCAGCATAATACACAATATTCGCATCTTTGCATATTTTTGCTATGTAACCATGATCAAGTGAGGCCTTAATGGGGAACCGTACACTGTTACCTGTTTGCTTATCATGACACTTGAGGTCAAGAGTTGGATACTCATCCCAAACATGTATTATATAACGATTATCTGATGAAACGCCAAATGTAGAATATGGATACATACTGCCACCAGTAGAGACAAGCGAAAGCTCACTACCATCCAGTCGTGAACGTTTTATATTTATTCCTTCATAATAAACGAAATCTTCACTTTCTGAGTAGAAAGCATTAACACAAATGCTATCTATTGTGGGAATCGTACCGATATCTCCTGAACTCAGATTCACCCAATATAAGAATTCGGTAAATCTGGAAGGCGGTCCGTATCCACGAGATGTATAAGTAATAAAGTTTCCCAGATCCGAAACAATCGGGTTTCTCAGTGTTCTTACACTCTCTGTTGTAAGTTGCCTGGATAGCATCGTATTCAAATCAAGCTCATGAATGTTCTTGTCTCTTGAGGCAAAATATAGCTTGCTGCCATCGGGAGATTGAGACAATCGGGCTGGATTGTCCTGAAGAGTATAAATATTATCGGTTATGCTAACCGGACGGATCGTATCCGTCTCCGATATCCACAGCTTTTCCCCATAGAAGATGATCCGATTGTCCTTGGTCATGTAGATATCACAGAATCCGGTGGTGTTGAAAGGGGATTTCTTTATCTTTCTGAATCCTGTTCCATCGGCATTGATACTGCAAAGCCAGGGCTCAGGACGCGGATAAACCGGTTCGGTCAAACAAGAATTTAACAATAACATCAGACCCAGTAATATCGCTAAGTATATATATCTTTTCATGCCTTTCTCCCTACTTCTCAGCAATATCTGCATAGAAGTATACTTTAGAACCATCCCATGTAGGAGCAATATTGTAAATTGTTGCTATTATATTATCTTGTAGTAATTGCATATCAATTCCAGTATCAAGATTATATGCCTTTAACTTGTCAGGGTACTCTGGTTCAGCATAATACACAATATTCGCATCTTTGCATATTTTTGCTATGTAACCATGATCAAGTGAGGCCTTAATGGGGAACCGTACACTGTTACCTGTTTGCTTATCATGACACTTGAGGTCAAGAGTTGGATACTCATCCCAAACATGTATTATATAACGATTATCTGATGAAACGCCAAATGTAGAATATGGATACATACTGCCACCAGTAGAGACAAGCGAAAGCTCACTACCATCCAGTCGTGAACGTTTTATATTTATTCCTTCATAATAAACGAAATCTTCACTTTCTGAGTAGAAAGCATTAACACAAATGCTATCTATTGTGGGAATCGTACCGATATCTCCTGAACTCAGATTCACCCAATATAAGAATTCGGTAAATCTGGAAGGCGGTCCGTATCCACGAGATGTATAAGTAATAAAGTTTCCCAGATCCGAAACAATCGGGTTTCTCAGTGTTCTTACACTCTCTGTTGTAAGTTGCCTGGATAGCATCGTATTCAAATCAAGCTCATGAATGTTCTTGTCTCTTGAGGCAAAATATAGCTTGCTGCCATCGGGAGATTGAGACAATCGGGCTGGATTGTCCTGAAGAGTATAAATATTATCGGTTATGCTAACCGGACGGATCGTATCCGTCTCCGATATCCACAGCTTTTCCCCATAGAAGATGATCCGATTGTCCTTGGTCATGTAGATATCACAGAATCCGGTGGTGTTGAAAGGGGATTTCTTTATCTTTCTGAATCCTGTTCCATCGGCATTGATACTGCAAAGCCAGGGCTCAGGACGCGGATAAACCGGTTCGGTCAACCAACATGATCCCAATAAAAGAGCCAGACCCAATAACCCCGCAAAGTATATATATCTTTTCATCTCTTCCTCCTATCTATCTGATCTGTGGAAATCATTGATTTGGTATTTACTTTGTTTTACCAGTCCTGCATTACCGTCAAAAACTTCAGGATTATCCAGATACGCTGCCATCAGCTTAGCTGGCAATAGCTTTGGCACCGCTTCCGAGAAATAGACCTTGGTTAGTTCTTGAACAGCTTGTCTGAAATCGGGAGTTATGCCTTCAACAACCGGAACATCAATAGCTCTCACAAGGCAATTCAAGCTTGATCTTCCCAGCGAGAAGTTCTCTCTTTGAGCTAAACTCGAAAACACAGGCTTAGCTATGCCTTCCGGTAAATTGGGATTACTTGATTTGCCGTTTTGACTTTTCATATTCAGCATTCTTGATTCCACTTCAGAAGAAGAAAGCAGTAATGGTCTTTGCTCTATCCCGTCCTCATCATATCCCCAATACTCGAGCAGGGTATTACTCTGAAGATCAATTCGGTAATAGAGGATGTTCCCTTCGAATTCTTCCTTGATTGTAGCGACATTGGCAATGCGCTCTGTAACCTCCAGGCTGCATAGTTCCGGCTCTTCCCTTTGGGAATGGTGATCCGCAATCTCATAACGGACATAATCTCCCGCTTGCAGATCAATACCAAATCGATGTGGGAAAGTTGATTGCACATAAGCCAGCATATCATTTTGAGCCTCTTACTCCACTTGGAAGTCATCTTCAAAAGAGGTTGCCTACGCTATCGAGCAACATAGCATCATAACAAACCATGTGACAAGCAACATATTACGGTATTTACCCATCTCTCTACTCCTACTTATACCCTTTACTAGCCATTCTTTTAAATTTTTTAGAATAAAATCTAGTTCAGATATAGTAGATATCTTTTTCATATCAGCTGCGAATTGGTAATTTACGAAACTATCAAAATCGGTTTCTTTATTACCTATGGTTTCGAAAAGTTTCTGTAAATCAAATTCATACGGTTTCTTAATGCGATCATCCATTATAACCTCCTTAGGTTTTAGGATATTATCTGTTGAGTCCCAAATGTTGGTGTCCATTCCAACTCATTGTTTCTCAGGTTCTTTGAGGGCATTTGATATCCCTCGTTACTCACAATCTATGTAAGGTCAAACAACCTTTTGTATTATTTTCATCTCTTTAATCCAAGTCAAGTTCTTTTTCATAAAAAGCTACTTTGCTAAGAAGGCGCATATCAAATAAATTGCCGGGGCTTGTTTTTAAACAGTTAAAAATTTCTTTCATCGCACATTGGGTGGTAAAGTTAAAAAGTATCCCCCCTTAGTATCCTTCCCAATCAGCTGCATATATTTGTCAACCAAAATTGGAGGAATCACGGTTGCATTACCTCTACCTGTCTCAATAACTCCCATTTATATATTTTTTTATTTTTTCCTTTGCCAGTTTTTGCTTAGTGACATTTATAATCTTTGGTAGGAGGGTATTTATACCCTTTACTAGCCAAAAAAGTGCCAGATGTTTAACAGGAAAAACAATTGACAAGGCAGAGCAGAAAAAAAACAAGGTAATAAAGTAAATTAGAATATAAACGGAGTTAAGAAATGAAAAACATTCTGGTTATTGGAGCGGCAGGTCAAATTGGTTCGGAACTTGTTCCTTATTTGCGTAAGCTTTATGGCTCAAATGCAGTTGTAGCTGCCTATCGCAGCACACCTTTAATACCGGAAATTCGGGAAGGGGGTCCCTGTGAAAATATGGATGCTATGGAAGCGGACAAGATGTTTGAGGTAGTTAAAAAATACAGAATTGATACTATTATCAATCTGGTAGCTGTTCTTTCCGCCAAAGGTGAAGCTAATCCCGTAATGGCTTGGAACATCAATATGGGCAGTTTGATAAATTCCCTGGAAGTGATGCGGGAAGTTCAAGGTGCTGTTTTTACACCTTCATCTATTGGTGCTTTTGGTCCTTCTACGCCTTTGGACAATACTCCGCAGGATACAATTATGCGTCCTACTACCATTTATGGCATCTCCAAAGTTGCTGCTGAGCTTTGGAGTGACTATTATTTCTTAAAATATCGGGTAGATGCCCGAGGAGTTCGTTATCCGGGAATTATTTCCAATGTAACTCTTCCTGGAGGTGGCACAACGGATTATGCGGTTGAGATTTATTATGAAGCCATTAAAAATAAACATTATACTTGTTATTTGAAACCCGGTACTTATTTGGATATGATGTATATGCCGGATGCCTTACGTGCCTGTGTGGAGCTTATGGAAGCAGACCCCGGGAAGTTAAAACACCGCAATTGTTTTAATGTTACGGCAATGAGTATTGAGCCCGAAATGATTGCTGCCGAAATTAGAAAACATATCCCCGAATTTACAATTGATTATCAAATTGACCCTGTAAGACAATCCATCGCCGAAAGCTGGCCCAATTCTATGAATCAAACGGCAGCAATGGAAGAATGGGGTTGGAAACCTGTTTATGACCTTCCTGCAATGACAACCGATATGTTGCAGGTTCTTTCTCAAAGATATAAGAAATGATAAAAGTTGGCGTTGTTGGAGTTGGCCATTTGGGTCAACATCATACTCAAAAGTTTAAAAACATTGAGGACGCTGAATTAGTAGGCATTTATGATATTAATAAACAGCGTGCGAAGGAAATATCAAAGCAGATAAACACTGTGTCTTTTAACAGCTTTTTTGAACTGTTATCTGCCTGCGAAGCAATAGATATTGCAGCAACGACCACCGCTCATTATGAACTGGCTAAGGCTGCCTTACTTGCGGGAAAGCATATTTTTATAGAAAAACCGATTACGAGTGAGTTGACTCAAGCAAAGGACCTGCTGAAACTTGCTTCCGAAAAGAATCTTATTCTTCAGGTAGGGCATATAGAAAGATTCAATCCTGTTATCCTGAAAATAGAAAATGAAATCAATAATCCGCTGTTTGTTGAATCACAAAGGATTTCCACTTTTCAGCCACGAGGAACGGATGTTCCGGTAGTGCTGGATTTAATGATTCACGATATAGACCTGATATTAAGCTTTGTGCATAGTCCCGTTACTGATATTAAAGCCAGCGGAGTGGGTATTTTTACTCCTACTATAGATATTGCCAATGCGCGTATTGAATTTGCCAATGGTGCTGTTGCCAATGTAACTTCATCTCGGGTTTCGCTTAAGCAGGAACGGATTTTAAGATTTTTCCAGCGAGATGCTTATATGAAAATGGATTTTTTAACCAAGCAGGTGCAGGTTATTAAAAAGAGAGCTAACATCCAAGCAGTTCTATATCAAATTTTGGAAGGGGCAAATAATATTAAGCCAGAACAGCTGGTGGATATTCAAAACTATGATGTCAGCGAGTTGGGTAAGGATGCTTTAACTTTGGAACTGGAGTCATTTATTGATTGTATTAAAAATAACAAAAAGCCGATTGTAGATGGAGAAGCGGGAACCAGAGCTTTGGAAATAGCTACTATGATTATAAACCAAATTCAAACCCAAAATTCCAAAATAAACCTATGATACAGGAAAAAGATTATGCAGGATGTATTCATTAAAGATATAGAAAAGTATATAGGACAAGAAGTTCGCCTTAAGGGCTGGGTGCGTAATATTCGGCATAGCGGAAAACTGCTGTTCATAATTTTAAGGGATGGAACAGGAGAAGTTCAAACAGTTGCTTTTCAACCGGATTTGGGTGAAGAGGCATTTGAGACAGCAAAACATCTTACCCTGGAGTCATCCGTAATAATTTGCGGGATACCTAAACCCCATCCCAAGCAAGAAGGAGTTTTTGAACTGCAGGTTACTAAAATTGAGCCCATTCAAATTGCGGATGAATATCCTATAGGTAAGAAAGAACACGGACCCGATTTTTTATTATCCAACAGGCATCTTTGGATTCGTTCTCAAAAGCAATGGGCTGTTTTACGCATTCGGCATACCGTCTATTATGCTATTTGCAACTATTTGAACGAGCATAATTTCATCCGTTTTGATTCGCCTATTCTTACACCCAATGCGTGTGAAGGAACAACAACCCTCTTTGAGCTGGAATATTTTGACGAAGGCAAAGCATATCTTTCCCAATCGGGTCAGCTATATCTGGAAACAGGAATTATGAGTTTTGGCAGGGTTTATGATTTTGGTCCCGTTTTTAGAGCGGAGCGTTCCAAAACCCGTAAACATTTAACCGAGTTTTGGATGATGGATGCTGAAGCAGCTTTTGTAGAGCACGAAGAGAATATGCAAATTCAGGAAGACCTTATTCGTTATGTTATCCGAACTGTTCTTTCTCATTGTGCCCTGGAACTGCAAATTCTGGAACGAAACACGGAAGCATTAAAATCGGCAGATGCTCCTTTTAAGCGGATGACTCATTATGAGGCAGTAGAATTATTACGCCAAAAAGGCAGTGATATAACTCATAGTAAAGATTTGGGTGCCCAGGATGAGGTTTTGTTAACAGAAGATTCTGCAGTTCCTGTTTTTGTAGAACGCTGGCCCAAAGAAATTAAGGCCTTTTATATGAAACGCGATCCCTTGAATCCAAATTTGGTTTTAGGGGATGATTTAATAGCTCCGGAAGGTTTTGGAGAATTGATTGGGGGAAGTCAGCGTGAGGACAATTACGAGCTTTTACTTTCCAGAATGCAAGCGGAAAAGATGCCTTTGGAAGATTACCAATGGTTTCTGGACTTGCGTAAATATGGTTCTGTCCCTCACAGTGGTTTTGGAATTGGTTTGGAACGACTTGTTACCTGGCTGAGTGGAACTCCTCATATTAGAGAAACAATACCTTTTCCCCGAATGATTTATAGAATTTATCCCTAAACATATCGGAATTCTGTTTCATTGATGAAAGCTGTTGCTTGATTCCTGTTATTTCGGTTCTTAGGTTCTAACTAAAATAAAAATAAAAATATAAGGATAGAAGAATGATTACGAATTACTTTTCGGAAACAACGAAAACAATGAAATCATCGCTCATCAGAGAACTGGTAGCAACTACCAAAAATGTTCCGGATTTAATATCTTTTGCGGGAGGTTTTCCTTCACCGGCAACTTTTCCTACGGAGATTTTAAGCAAATTATTTCAGGAAGTGGTTTTCCGGCAGGGCAGAGAGGTTCTTCAATATGGTAATAGTGAAGGTGATGATCAACTGAAAGAGGAGATCTTAAAATGGGAGAATTATCCTAATCTGAATAAGGATAATATGATGATCACCGTAGGAGCCACTAATGCTATCTATTATATGAGTCGGACTTTACTTAACGAAGGAGATGTTGTTCTTTGTGAAGCACCCAGTTTTTTGGGTTCCCTTGTTGCCTTTGAAGCTGTTGGAGCAGAGGTTCACAGTGTTTCTATGGATAATGAAGGAATTGATCTTAACCGTTTGGCAGAGAAAGTAAAACGCTTAAGGGATGCCGATAAGAAAATTAAGTTTCTTTACACTATTCCCGATTTTCAAAATCCCACAGGTATCACAATGAGCTATAAACGCCGCTATGAATTGCTAAAATTCTGTGAAGCAGAGGGTATCCTCATTATGGAAGATAATCCTTATTCGCGTTTAAATTTTAGTGAAGAAGAACAGCCCACATTATTACGCATTGCCCGAACGGAATTGAACAATCCTTATCTGGTAACTGAAATTGTCTCTTTTTCCAAAATATTGGGTCCGGGAATGCGAGTTGCCTACGCTATCGGAGCTCCGGAATTGATTGCTAAAATGGTTTCCTGGCAGCAAAAAGTTACCATCAGTCCCGATTGCACAACCGAAAGAGTTGTAGCCGGATTTTTAGCTGAGGGTTATATGGAACCGCATATTAAAAACCTTTGTGAGTTCTATAAACCATATCTGGACAAGATGTTGGCTTGCCTTTCTGCCGAGATGCCTGTTTATGTGCAATGGACAAAACCCAAGGGGGGAATTTTTATCTGGTTGTGGCTTCCTGAAGATATTAATGCTGATACTCTTTTCTATAAAGCCAAAGACCATTTGGTAACCTTTATTCCCGGCAGTAAGTTCTATCCTGAAGGGCAGGAAAGATTTAACTGTTTGCGTCTGAATTATACCTATTCCAGTATGGAACAAATTGAAATTGGCATTAAACGCCTCGGTGAACTTATAAAATCAATTTATGTTTGACATCGGTATGATTTTTGCTTATAATATCTACAGAGCATTTTAAGCGCTAAGGAGAAAAAAATGAGAAAGGTATTCCTGATTACTATGCTGTTACTAATTCTGTTACCGCTAACAGCTCAAAGTAACATTCCGCGTCCAAATTTCAGTCCTTATAACAATAACGGTTCTTCGCTATTAAATTGGAATAAACTTTCAATGAGCCATTCCCTCGGTTTTCAGGCAGGAACCGCTTCTACGGGTGAGGGCTATTATCTTTCTCTTTATACCAATCATCTTAAATATAAATTAAATCCCAAACTGGAAATGAATCTGGACTTAAATTTTGTAAACTATGGTGGTTTTAATACCGGTAGTAAACTGGAATTGGATAATGCTAATTACAGCCGTATTATTCCTGAATTTTCTCTGCGTTACACCCCTCGGGATAACATTCAAATTCAGTTTCAAATGATTAGTGGTTCTATCTTGAATCCCTATAAAAATAGCTATCTGCAAAATTGGTAAGGAGTATTATCTGCTAACCTTTGTAATTATCATCATTGTTGTTTTGGGTTGTGCTTTAGGGAGTTTTTTCAATGTTTTAATTTACCGCATTCCTAAAAAGCAATCCATAATATTCCCCGGTTCCCATTGTGAGAACTGTAAAAAACACATTCCCTTCTATCAAAATATTCCTATTATCAGTTATATTTTATTAAGAGGGAAATGTTCCAAATGCGGAGCTAAGATTCACTGGCATCATATAGTAGTGGAAATTATTACTCCACTTTTGTTTTTAGCATTGTTTTTCCGTTACGGCTTGCACGATTTCCGTTTCTATAAATATATCCTCCTTTTTTCTTTTCTCATACCTGTCTTTTTTATAGATGCCCTGCATCAAATAATACCCAATGTTTTATCCATTCCGTTATTGATTACAGGTATCATTTTTGTTTTTATTCCCGGAACTGATGTCGGTATCATAAATGGCTTGGTTACCGGAGCTGTGGTTTTCTGTTTGCTTTTATTTTTAGCTTGGGCTTATCAGAAAATACGCGGAACTGAAGGACTAGGTGGAGGAGATATTTGGCTGCTTACAGCTTTGGCAACTTATTTTGGTTTAACAGGTATACCTTACATCTTTTTGCTTTCTGCGCTGATGGGCATTATCTATTTCCTTATTTTTATAAGAGATAAAAGCAAACCCTTTGCTTTTGGCACCTTTATTGTTCTGGCAGCGGTTTTATGGTCGGTGATAGGAGAAGAAACAATTTTCCAGCTGCTACCTGTTATTTAAACGCATAGCTGGTTTCTCTCATAGATTTCGCAGATTTCACAGATTTCGGAAATTTGTTTATATATAAATTGGAAGCTAATGAAGGTTGAGAGGGTGGAGAAAGTTTAGAGGGTTTAGAAGGTTGAGAAAATTGGGAGGGTTAAGATACATTAAAGCCCTTTAAGCCGAAACAATAATAGCGGCAGATGCGTAAGCCCCTCGGTGAAAAAATCACGATTTAAACGATGGAAAGTTGTAACTAACAATTTTCACCTTCCTTCAATGTAACCATACTCCACACTCTTTTGCCTATATAGCCACTCTACAACTGGTCTACAAACCGAAAAAGTGTAAGTCAAAACAAAATAACCTTTTTTCCCTCTTGCCTGTTCATAATTTATAGTGTTTAAAATAAAATATTTATTTTAGGTTGCAATAACTTAGCCTGTAATTGATGAGACCTTTACCTGTTTTTAGACAGCGCATTATTTCCTCCCAAGTTGAATCTTTTATACTGCATTAACATTTCTTTAACGACTCCTTAACAAAGTTAAGGAAGTGTTACAGGATCGTTACGGCAGTGTTAAGGGAGCGTTAAATAAGTGATTAAGCACCAGGTAGTTATACTAAGTCCCCAAAGTAATTTTATAAATCAAAATTATGAACGGAGCATAGCTTCTGTTTTGTAATTTCCTTCAGGAAAAAGCTGCGTTTATTATCTGTCTACAAACTATGGAACTATCGGGTGAAGTATCCATTGCCAGCTCAATTTTTTCTCATATCTGAGCAACAAAACATTACTTTCATTGTCATATAGTATTCATCCTGTTTTTTTATTATCATAGGATGATATAATCATTATTTATGGCTTGTCCATAAAAATGTTGTTCAATACAATATACAAGGCATTCCCATAAAAAAACGCTGTGGATAAGTTATAACATACTGTTGTATTGTTAGATATGTGGTGTAAATGGCAAAGGTTATAATTTTGTTATTTAGTGAGAAAGTGGATTTTTCCTCAAATTTTTTCGTAACCAAAATTAGCAATCAAGAATTTTATGCCATTTAAAGCCCATAATACTTTCCCATTAAAAAATCAAATATGGTTGAGATTAGTTTGGTTGTATCTAAGATTTTTAGAAAAGGTTTTCAAAGGAGAAACGACTTTTATCTTTTATGTGATTTTGCCAGCCAGGATATGCTTGCTTTGGAGCTGGTTGCGAAAGCAATAGCTATTTATAAGAAGCGTTGGGCAATTGAAGAAGTTCATCGCCAAATGCAGCAAAACATGAAATGGGAAAATATGAGATTGGGTAGCTATCAAGGTCCGAAAAATCTTAATGCTTTAATGGCTTTAGCATTGTTCTTCATCTATATGTCTAAAAAGTATATTGCAAAATTCGCCGCCAAGTTCCCTAAAATAATAAACTACAAAAAAGAAGATTTATCTATACCTAAAGAATTCATATCCTACAGAATAGCTGAAGTTATTATAGTATGCATTAACTTTATTATTCAGTATAAACGGAAACTAAGCTTAGCAGAACTTATCGACCGGCATCAAATGAAAATAAGGCTCCGGTGAAAAAATATGGGAATGCCAACATTTTTGTGCTTGACAAGATATTCTTATTATTATTAATAGTGGTATCAGTAGTTGGAGAATTTATATGTTAAAGAGTGTAATGTGCGATGAAAAAAATTTTTAACTGTTCAAAAACAAGCCCGGAAGTTTATTTGATATGCGCCGTCGTAGGAAGGTAGCTTTTTATGAAAAAGACCTTGACGAATAAGATACTCATGCTAAAATAATCAAAAATGCTAAACAGGGGGCGGTATCACACAATCCGCCCCCATTAACAGAGGAAACTATGAAACGAGTAATCGCTCTTACCATAATACTGATGCCGCTGCTGGTTACTGCGGTTACAAGAAATGTAGCTCTGGATGGGACTCAACAATACACAGTAATCCAAAATGCGATCAATGATGCAGTCAGCGGCGATGTTGTTTTAGTTCATCCTGGTCGATATAGGGAAAACCTCAATCTCTCCAACAAAAGCGGAATTATCTTGGCTTCGCTGGAATATACTACCAATGATACAATTTATATCAGCAATACTGTTATAGACGGAAGCAATAACAATACATCCACTATACTCTGCTTAGATAAAGTAATAAATGTTACTATCAGAGGCCTTTCAGTTACAGGTGGACGGGGGTATGATTATTTCAATGGGGCATCACCATCTCAGATTGCCGGTGGAGGGATTTTAATATACGAAAATAACTTGTTATATTTAATTAACTTAAAAGTATTTGGAAACAAAGCAGCAGCGGGAGGTGGTATCACTATAGGTTCGCCTAATACTGTATATATGTCCAATGTAAATGTCTATAACAATATTGCCCGTTATTTAGGTGGGGGGCTATCCTTTGGTAGTGATCCTAATCAAGGTGCACCCACAATAGTATTCGATCAAACAAATCGCTGTAGTATTTTTAACAACTTTGCCCAGTGGGGGATGGATATTCACTGGCATTATATTCATGGTGGACATCTCGCTGTTTATCTAAAGAAATTCACTGTCCCCAATTGGGAAAAGTACTATGCAGATTATTATGACTCAGAATATCCTCCCTGCCCTTATACGGTTTTTGATATTCAGGAGTCATATCTGCAACCGGTAGACGCTGACTTTTATGTAAGCCCAACAGGTAATGACAACAACAACGGATTGACTCCGGTGACGGCGCTAAAAACACCTTCTAGAGCCATGCAAAGGATTGCATCCAATCCCAATAATCCCAAAACAGTGCATCTTATGGCGGGAGAACATCACAATATATTTGCCGATGAGTATCTCCCGATTGCCATCAAGGACTATACGATTCTACAGGGGGTTTCTCAAAACCAAACCCGATTGTATGCTGAAAATCTGATCCAAGGCACGGGTGCTGTCACAATGGGTATTGAACGGCATTGTATGAAGCTCAGGAATTTATCTATTACTACATCTAATGGTTCAGCAATGTTTTCCTGGGGTATTCATAACTGTCTGGTGGAGGATGTCACGATTGAGAATTCTACTGTAAACAGATGGCTATTCTCATGCGGATATATTACAAGTACCTACACTCTCAGAAACATAACAATGCGGAATAATACTGCTAATTACTTTGATTTCGGTCTGCATTTAACGGGCTCAGTTATTACACTGGATAATATTCTGATGCACGACAATCAAGTACCCAGTTTGCCAACAGAATGGTATCAACGGGCCTGCGGGGGATTTGATATCTATGTAAAAGATTCGCTGACTATCAAAAATAGCAAGTTCGTTAATAACACCCTTTACTCAGAAGATGGGTTTTCCAATTTCAGGGTCAGTACACTTTCAACCACATGGTATTCTACTGTAATATTTGATAATTGCCTTTTTGCGTCTAATTTTGCATTTGGTGGAGTCAGGGATCTGTGCTTTGTGAATATCAATGTTTTGAATCTTATCAATTGTACATTCGCCAACAATACTACAGAATTTATCGACAATCTATCAGTATGGGCAAATTCTACTCATATTGTCAATTGCCTGTTTGCGTATAATAACGCATTTTACGAGATTAGATCTAATAATGATACATTAATTGAAAACTGCTTATTTAGTAGAAGCAATAACATTTGGAGTACATATAATGGGGAACCACTGAATTGGGGTCAATTTAACTTAGTTGGAACAAACCCTCTCTTTTCGGGTGTCGACCCAACTCAACCCTCATATTATTTTCTCTTTGCTGATCAAGAGCATGGGTATTCACCTGCTATTGACGCTGGAACAATTGACCCATTTATATTACCTGCTGGTTATCAAATACCGAGTTATGATGCATTTGGATTTAATAGAATCTATGGGAATAGCATAGATATTGGTTGTTTTGAGTCACCGGGATATACAGGCAACGATGATCACACAATTATTCCATCAAGTGATTTGATGCTCAATAACTACCCTAACCCGTTTAATTTGTCAACAACGATCAATTACAGCCTATCTAAGGATGGGTTAGTAAAATTAAGTATATATAATATCAGGGGCCAATTAGTTACAAAGTTGGTAACCAACCCTCAAACAAAAGGAACATACAAAGTCACTTGGAATGGAACAGATCAAACCGGTAAGCGTGTATCTCCCGGACTGTACTTTTACCGCATAGAAACAAATGGCAAGACATTGACCAATAAAATGATACTGTTAAAGTAGAAGAACAAATAAAATAACGCACTCGAAAGAAAAATCCTGGCTCAATTTCACTATTCAAAGGCCGTATTCATCCTCCACTTCCAATGAAACAGTAGAACCGATGATGGAAGGCCGGTCGCTCAAGGGATTTACCTCTGTAGGATAAAGTCACCAAACAATCTATTGACAAAGAAACTCATTGTTTTGGAGTAGCAACAGCTCCAATCTAGGATATCGGGCGGGTGACAACCCCGCCTGATAATAAGAATGACTACGGTTAAAAAAAAGACGCTCGCATAGATATCATAAATTCGTGATACGAGGAATAGAGGTATGATATGAAAAAGTCAGTAGTTATAACACTGATGTCTTTGATACTATGGGTCGGTGGCTTACAGGCAGCGATGATCATCGTAGCTGCAGATGGTTCAGGTGATGTCACGACCATTCAAGCAGGAATCAATATGGCAGCGGTTAGTGATACGATACTTATCTCTCCAGGTATTTGGACGGGTGTTGTGGTCATCGATAACAAACCTATAACAATTGGCAGTTACTATATTATTGATGGAGATACAACCCATATCAGCCAGACGATCATAGATGGCGAAGACATACGTACGGGCATTATCATCAAAAACTGTAGTGGGTCTATTGATACTTTAAAAGTAATTGGGCTTACTATAAGAAATTGCAGGAGTAATCACTATCCACTAGCAGATTACACATCTGGTGGTGGTATTGGGGTTATGCGAAGTGTCGCAGAGATATCAAAATGCGTAATACAACGGTGTCGAGCATATTATGGAGGTGGAATTAGTGCAATCTACTCGACTGTTTTTCTTAAGGGAAACGAAATATTTGGTAATGTGGCAGAACGTTCAGGCGGAGGGGTCAGTGCTATTAAACTTGGGACAGGAATCATCTTCGATCAGGACGATCAAAACAGCATTTATTTGAACTACAGTAGCACTGGCTGTGATATTTCGTATGCCGTCACATGCAATCTTACTGTTATCTATTTGGATAGGGGCTCAGTTACCACTAACGATCCCTACTTCTATTTTTGCCCAGGTCAGACGCCGATCTTCATCAATCAGGGAATTATTAGCCAAGTCAACTATGATCTTTGGGTCAGTCCTAATGGAGATAATGATAATGACGGAGTAACCCCCCAAACGCCATTAAAAAATATCTCATATGCCTTATCGAAGATCCAGTCATCCAGCTATGCTACTCGCACAGTTAATGTGATGCCGGGGGTATATTCTTGGAGTCAAACAGGTGAAGCTCTACCTCTTCAACCAAAGAGCCATGTCAATATTATTGGAGAGCAAATGGAAAGCGTAATCCTCGATGGTGAACAATACAGCCCGTTTGTTATTGGCAGATGGGCACAAGATTATTTGACTATCAAAAATTTTACATTGATTAATGGGTATGCCACAATGGATTATCTATTCACTTTATATGATACAGTAAACGGAATAACTAACAGCATTGTGGTGGAAAACATACATATTAGAAATTCATGGGCATTAGGTGATGCCTTTAGAATCATGTCTTGCCACAATCTCACCGTAAACAATCTCATCATAGAAGACTCGCAGGTAGGAAATGGGTTTAATATATATGCTTATGAGACAGGTAATTTCTCCAATTTCCGGGTGCAGAGACTAAGCTCTACCAACTATGACATATACAATTCTTCCTGTACAGGAGGTGGAATAGGAAAACCACTTAGTGCTGCAGCATTGCAGACCACCATAAACATATCAAATTTCCTGATCACCGATATTGTGGATACTTCGCAGTTCTGGCAGAACATGCCAAGTGGTTTGTCGATAGGCGTGGAAGGCGGTAACTGTGATCTGACGATAAGTAACTGCACGATAGCCAATAACAGTTCTGTAACTCAAAGTGGGGGTTTGAACATCACTTTGGAAAACTGCAACATGCAGGTGAATAACACGATTGTTTCGGGAAATACTCCTTATGAAGTGGCGATGTTTGCCTTTAACGAATCAACTTTTGCTGATGTCTCATTTAACAACTGCCTTATAACCGGAGGAAGCGACAGCTTCTTTATACTGGGTGGGGATATCACTCATACATGGGTGGATGGCAACCAGTTTGGATATCCGTCTTTTCTGGGGGGGGATACTAACGATCCTTTGTACTATAGTCTGGCATCAAACTCCCCCTGTATTGATTCCGGTACTCTGGATACATCCGGGCTTGATCTCCCTCCTTATGATCTGGCAGGCAACTGGCGCATCTGGAATAACAGGATAGACATTGGTTGTTATGAATACGGTTCTGAACCTTGGGTAAGCAATGATGATCCGGTGGCGCCGGAGATTCCTTCAATAAAACTTGTTGCATATCCTAATCCCTTCCAGAAAACAACTACAATCAAGATGTCTATTCCAGTTGAATATGCTAACAGAATGACTGGCAATAATAATGCATGTTTAGATATATATAATATCAAAGGGCAGAAAGTGAAAATGATATCTGTTGATATTACAAGTTCCTTCGAGCAGGTCACTGTTTGGGATGGTAGGGATAATAATGGGAATAATTGCGCTACGGGTTTATATTTCCTAAATCTCAAACTAGATGGCAAGCAGGTAGTGAGTAGAAAAGTAACACTAATAAAGTAGCAAAGTGTATTTGACAACGCTTCATCATAAACGAGGCTGATTGGCATAGAAGGTATTGATATCAGTCTCAGAAAAGGTACCTATTCCGATATTAACATTGTCGGCTATGAATACTTCCAACGAGGCATTGAAGTGCATATCCGTCTCGGTCATGGGAGCAGGATAAGTAGGCTGTTGAATGGGCTGAGGCATCAGATCACTCCCTTGATGGCTTTACCGATTGAGAACAGCTATTTGCGGTTATGTAACACATATTCGATGGCTCCTCTGATGGTGCTGAAGACCTTGATATGACATTGGTCTGTTTGGCCAGGAGGGACTTGGTAGCCCGCTCCACAGCCAACTGTTTCTTGGCATAGTCATCCAGGTCCTTGGTGGCAGGATTGATCTTGATGTCCAGGATGATAGCCAGAGCCGAATTGACCTTGGCTTTGTCAATCAGCTTCCCTGTGGTTCTGGAGATGATCCAGACCACCAGAGCCGAGATCAGACCCAGGATAAACTCCTGATTTGCGTAGATGAAGTCCCTATATACTCCTTTATCTGGTTATTTCTTAGGTGGTGCGTTTGAACACTTTCACGAAGCCGGTGTCGGCGGAATTTAAAAGTGCACCAGAAACAGAACTATAGATTGCACCACTCGAAGTACTAACTAAACTATCTTCCAGGCATTCCCATAAAAAAACGCTGTGGATAAGTTATAACATACTGTTGTATAGTTAGATATGTGGTGTAAATGGCAAAGGTTATAATTTTGTTATTTAGTGAGAAAGTGGATTTTTCCTCAAATTTTTTCGTAACCAAAATTAGCAATCAAGAATTTTATACCATTTAAAGCCCATAATACTTTAATAGAAGCATTTTCTTGGGGGTGAGACGAACTTTGTGTCTAAATTTTGAAAATAGTTCAAATAACGCTGGATTAACCCTGTGGATAAGTCAATTATTAGACAGAAAACTATTATAATAATTTATAATTTAAAGTTTTACAAAAATGGCGGTCTCACAATTATGGAAGCAATTAAAAATAAGGAGACCACTATGATAGTAATACAGAATGAAACCACCGATGACCATCCCAGTAAAAAATCAAGGACAGTAGAGGTTAGTTTGGTTGTATCGCGTATCTTTAGAAAAGGTTTTCAAAGGAGAAACGACTTTTATCTATTATATGATTTTGCCAGCCAGAATATGCTTGATTTGGAGCTGGCTGAAAAAGCAATAGCTGTTTATAAAAAGCGCTGGGAAATTGAAGAAGTTCATCGCCAAATGCAGCAAAACATAAAATGGGAAAATATGAGATTGGGTAGCTATCAAGGTCCAAAAAATCTTAATGCTTTAATGGCTTTAGCACTGTTCTTCATCTATATGTCTAAAAAGTATATTGCAAAATTCGCCGCCAAGTTCCCTAAAATAATAAACTACAAAAAAGAAGATTTATCTATACCTAAAAAATTCATATCCTACAGAATAGCTGAAGTTATTACAGTATGCATTAACTTTATTATTCAGTATAAACGGAAACTAAGCTTAGCAAAACTTATCGACCGGCATCAAATGAAAATAAGGCTCCGGTGAAAAAATATGGGAATGCTAATAAAGTACTAAATCCTTGACAATATTGAAGTATCTCTAATTATTGCAATTTATAATTTGTGAGGTAAAAAAATGATTGAGTTGATTAGGAAGAAGTGCAAACAAGGTGACATAGTAAAGATCACTCTTGATGGTGGTCGGGAGATTACTGGAACTCTGGACGAGATTAGTTCTGAGCATTTAACTTTAATCGTGGACGAATGCCCTGTAGTCTTGACCCATAAGATAATTGTTCTGTTCGAAATTGTAAAGAAGCAGGAAATTTCTCGAGTTGTAGCCACAAATGCTCCTGTAAGTGCTTCCGTCAAACCTGCTGAATCTAAAACTACTACACAAAAAGAAGAGATCAAAGAAATCTCTCCAGATGAAGCACTAGCCACTTCTCAACCTGTGCCTAATCATCCTATCAAGAAAGTCGAATTCACAAAAGATCTGATTACGGGCTATAATGATGCACTAGTCTATTGTTTATATCTAGATAGTTTCGATATCAGCTCGATGGTGACTCAACTTGATTTCAAATATGATAATCCTTCAGTTTCGAGGAGCAGCATCGATAAAAAAATTCAGCGTTTATCTACTATGTATGCTAATTACCAGAAAGATCCTGATCTCAATTTGATTCAACCAGCAATTGCTGAAATCAACAGCTTATACTCCGAGAATCCGGGGAATCTTAGCTTAAACTGGAACTATTTCATTTTATCAAGCATCAATAAGGAATACGATACGGCTTTTAATTGCCTACATGCCTATGCGCTTGGTTCATCTAGCATTGATCTCAGTGATATACAAGAATATTATATCTACTTATTGGGTCAAACAAGATTCTACGAAAAACTAGAGGAATTGATCAAGCACTTCAAGAGCACAGTGAAAGAGAATACTAAGATAATCGAATTCTCCCGTAAGGCATTAAGTTACATGCTGTATAAAAGCAAGATGAACACTGCTATTGAAGCAGCTCTCAGTGTAGATGAAACTAACATTCTAAAAACCATAATGGAGATAATAGATAAAGTACCTAGAAGAAGTATTTATTCCTATGTATATAGCACTCCACGGCAACCGCCGAAAAATATCCCAACAAAACCACAGACAAAAACCAGACAGTTTTACAATCTAACAGAAGAGATAAACTCTGCAGTCAGTAGTGGGGATGTTAAAGCGGTGGACTCAATATATAGCCGGTATAAATCTCGTTCGGATGCTACAAAACTAATTCAAATAGGCACTGCCTACCAACGCTTAGGGCAATACGAAAAAGCAATTCAATTATTTAATTATGGTTTAGAGCATTTTCCTGACAAAGAAGTGGGATTCATTACATCTCGGGTGCAGTTGTATGAACTGCAAAATGAATGGAATTTGGCAGATGGCGACTATAAACGACTTTTAGAGATCAACGGAGATACAGAGTCTAAGAGAAAGAATTACAATTTTCAGAGAGCTCGAGTTCTTTTAAAAGACAGAGATATTGTAAAAGCTAGGAATATATTATTCGAGTTAAGTAAGAAATACCCAACTGATACTGGGATAGCCAACGCTCTTGCTGAGGTCGACAGAGTAAAAGAAGACATTGATTCCGGTACAGACCAATCTGTTGAGATACCGATTATAGATATTGGCGATGACCAGGTTGAGATTATTAGCCCAATGTTAAGATTTGATATTGAAGAGTGCGACTATAGGGATGAAAGCATAATTAAACAAGGTAACAAGCCAACCTTAGAAGATGCAATTCGATTGAAATCCAGAGCAATGTCCAGTATTAAAGATCAAGTTGAAATGTCCGAAAGATACCCTATATTCTTAGAAGCTGCCAAAGCATATAATGATTTACCTCCCGGCAGCTATGATCCTACAGATATTTACGAGTTATTGGCTAGGTATGCAGCCTTACGAGCTGGAACTATTTTTTCAGAGCTCAAGAAACAACTACTTATGACTACTAGAAGGATCGATACTAAAAAAGCTCAATTAAAGGCAGATACTGCATCAAGTTATTACTTGGAGAGTGTTAATCTACAAGCTATGGTGAAGCCCGAAAATATGCTCTTACCCTTAACAAATCACTTAAAAATCCAGATGGCTGTCTTATCGTATAGATTAAACAGACCCGTTGGTGAAGATATGTTCTCCGGTAATTTTACTACTATATTCAAATCTTGTATTTCGTCAATAATTCCAGAATTGAATGAACTCGCATACAAGTCAGTAGTCACAATCGGATCAACGAATGTAATTGCATGGAATAAACTGAAGTATGTCAAAGGGGGTAGCGCAGTATTCTATGGTACAATCACAACTGAAAGTAAGAGAGTTATGCCATACATGTATTTAAGCCGTTTATCGGGAACGGATTTGTCACCCAAAGACCTTCCTGGTGATGCACTGAGAAAAGTATTCCAAGCAAGAAAAAGTCAAAATGAACAATTTGTTGAACTAACAAAAGCTCCGAAGCTCATCGACTTCAGACCACAGAATATTAACTACATAGAGAAAATCATTCAGGACATGGAAAACTATAGAGCTTTGTTTTTCGAATCTGATTTAATGATTCTAGAAAAGCTGAAGTATATAGTGAACATTTTCAAACCATATGAAACTAGGGGTGCGAACGAGAGAGTATCAATAATCGTTAAGGTTCGCTCAGAGATATTTAGCATTATCGAATTCATTGAAAGTAACCCAACTTATTTAGGGCGTGTTGCATTCTTTCCTATTCTTCAGTCATGGAAGAAGAGCATTCTTAAACTCGAATCTGAGAGAATTCAATCAGTTATTCCACGGTTATCTCTTAACGTAGATCCTCAGGTTTATCACAGAGAATTAAATGTAGTTTCTATTAACGTGGTTATTCAAAATACAGGTCAAGCAACGACAGACAATTTCTCATTGAAACTTGAGTTAATGGAAAATGAACAAGGTGTGTTATATAATGAAAATGAAGTCAATTTCGATCATGAACTGTATGTTGAAGATCACTTTTATCATCGATATCAAGCGGAAGTGCCAATCAACCATAGTGGATCATTGTTTTTAAGAGTAACCCCAACATTTTCATATCAAGGGACTAAAAATCCGCAAGAAGCATTTGAGTTCACCATTTCACCAGAAGATTCATTCGATTTGAAGGTTGAAGATATTAAGTGGAACTATCTGAACATTCCTGACAAACACATGTTTAAAGGTAGGGAAAAAGACATAAGTAAGATATCTAAGCATATACAATCAACTGAAAGATCTCTATCCTACATCCTCTACGGGCTTACCCGCACTGGTAAAACTTCTATCCTCAAATATCTCAAATCTGAGTTGTACGGATTAAGCATTATGTCTTTAGGGAGTACTTGCTACTTATGTCCGATTAGATGGGATTTTGATCAGGCTGCGGCTCAGAATAATGCTAAAGATCTTTGGAGATACTTAATTAATACCACTATAATAGAAGATATAGAAAACCTCCGTGATTCAGGAGAGGAATACTCTCATCTCCCTCAAATAATTAAACTTGATAACCCAAGATTCAAGGATTTAGGTGAGATATTATCCTTAATCCATACCCATGAATTTTATCCAGTGTTCCTCATAGACGAGTTTTCTCACATTATAAACATGATAAAAAAGAAACTCATAGATTCCAGTTTCTTGGCACAACTTAGAACATATGCTTTGGAGGGTAAGGCATCGTTTATATTTGCCGGAACTTATGATATAAACAACCTCGTCACTGATCAAGAATTTGGCATAACCGGGCAATTTGCAAATGTGATAAAAATGAAAGTATCAAAAATCAATAACCGAGCTGCAGCAGCACTGATTCATGCAATGGGCGACAAACTGCAGTTCACGGATTTAGCTGTTAAACACATACTTGACTTATCTTTTTGCATTCCATATTTTATCCAGATTATTTGCTACTATTGTGCAAAATATGCTCTTGAAACCAAGATAAAATATATTGGCTACCCTGAGGTTGAGGAAGTAGTAAAAGTTTTAACAGGAGAGTCTGATAACGACCCAGATTCCGTGATCCAGAGACTTGAGGCAGAAAGGTTCTCTAATAACCTCCTGTCATCAACCGATCCACCTGAAACAAGCGCTTTACTGGCAACAATTGCTCATTCAAATTATCCATACACGCCGTACCATGAGATTATCAGAATCTGGGGCGAGCATAAGATCAAGGAATTTCAAAGTGTAGTAGCACAGACATTGGAGACTTTAGTCGATAAAGAAATACTTCTAAGAAAAGAGGAAGAAGGCGAATTCTACTTTAAGATCAGTGTTGGTCTGTTTGAAAGATGGCTTAGGAAAGAAATACCAAATCTTGAGTATGCTTTAGATAAACTGCATAAAATAAACGATTTGTGGAGGATGAGTGAGTAAATTTAGCCCAAGCTCTATTGTAACTGAACCCAAGCTACTATTTGGTAGGAGTAAGCTTTTAGACGATGTATGCGAAGGTATTCTAAACGGTTCATCTTTTTTCATTTGGGGCGAAAGGAGAAGTGGCAAGACGTCATTCCTTAGCTGTTTGAACCATAAGTTATCCGAGTTTCCGGGTGTCTTGACTGCGATAATTGATTTCAAGACGTTAGCCTTTGTTACTAGTACTCCTGATGCGTACAGATGGATTTCGGCGATGCTTCTAAATGCAGCTTTATTGAAAAATGAGCATAACGAGTTCAAAGTATTTGACCTTCAGATTTATCAAATGGTTACTGAGTACAATTACTACGAGTTGTTAAGGAACATTGGTGATAGCGAGTGTGTCGCTGGCTTATTAGAAAGAGTGATTCAGTCCATAAGTAGCTTTATGGATGTAAAACGTTTTGTCTTACTAATCGATGAGTATGAGCACTTGTTTGAGCGCACTTTCGGCGAGGCGAACGGATTCATGTATATACGAAAACTAGCATCTGATCCCAAGTATAAATTTAGTTACGTTCTATCAGGATCAATTCACTGGCGATACATGAGTAGTTCAATAGGTAGCCCAGAACTAAACAATAGCATCACCAGGTATATGCAACCGCTAAAATGGGACGATTTTAAAGCTTTTTATAAGTCTGAACTTGAGACAATAGAGTCTGATTCTAAGAAAGCTACCATCGTTGATCGAGCATCAGAGATTCATACTCTATCTGGCGGGATTCCCTTCTATGCCAAAGTAATCGCAAGCGGATTGATGGATGGAATCGATCAAGAGGAGATCTTCTCTGTGCTGAGCCAATACTTTGATGAAAGGTATAAGAACATGCTGCGAAATTGCGGATGCATGAACCTAAATGAGGTCAAGCTCATGATCGACAACAAGGCAAACCAGTACAGTGAGTTTCTAAGATTAGGTATTATCCGAAAAGACGGAGATATTGCTGAGTTCAACGGCGGATACTGGAAATCATACATTGCTCAAAGAGGAATTGAATCTAATGCTGAATTGCATCTTCTGGAAAACGACATACTAAAGAAACGTATCGAAGTTGAGAGGTTAATTGGCTGGATCAACCTCAATCAGCATAATGTATCCTCTGAAGAGTTGTTTGTTACATGCGTGGACGACTATAAAGATTATGACCTATTAAGCACTTTATGTCTTGATGAAAGCGATTTTATCTGTTTTGCTGGTGCTTTGTTTAAAATATTCTACGAGAGGACTGCCAACTCGATAATGGATGAGCAAAAGAACCGTACTGTGCAGAAAAACCGAGAATCTCTGCCTAGAAAAATTCGATCACATGAATTCATCATTGATGTGGGATCTATAAGGAACAATTTCGGAGGTCACAAAACGTCATCTCCCCATTGGAACAGTTTAAACAGAAGCCTTAGCAAGGCTGACCTATTGCTGAAATATCTAGGAAAGAAACTTGAGCCTGCCCCACATGAGTATTTGATTTTCCAATTCAGATTGTTGGAAGCAGCAATCGGATATCTGCACGAGGTGATTCAAGTGCAATCTTCTTTGACACTTAGTTAAACTGGCTTTATATGAATGTAAACATCAACCAAGTTATTTCCAGCCCTCTTTTCAACGAACCTATGAGGGTTGTGACGATTACCCCCGGGGGAAACGAAGTATTTTTTTTGGGGATAGTTGTTAAAAAAAGCCAAACTTTTATACAGGTTAATTAAACCATCCTCCAAATTAAAGAATTTGAGATCATTGATAGTAAATATACATATAATGGGTATGTATAATACAATATGCGTATTGCCAATTCAAATATCTTTAAAATTGCAATGGATTATATTATTTTGAATTATAAAATCAATCAAACAATTAATGATAGTTCTAAGAAGTTTTAAGGTATCTCAACCCTCTAAACCTTTTCAACCTTCTAAACCTTTTTCCCAGAGCGGAATATACTACTTCATTATATTTTATTAAGTTATAATAGCATCAAAGTCTGCCAGCCAATTACGGTTAGCGGTTTGGACATCTATTGGCTGTTTACCAGATAGTTTTCCGAAAATTTTCCGGCGGTTATCAAACAAGCGTATATTTTCCTGCAGAGAAGTCTGCCAGCGTGCACTATCCAATTGCCGGATGGACAGATAGATATTAATAAAGATTAAAGTTGAGCTTCGTAAAAGGGCATAAGGAAAATCGGCAGCCCAAAACAGCAAAAGATGGGTAATATCCACTTCCGGAAAGGTAAATATACTTTTAGCAAAGTCAATAAAATAATACCTACCCGAGCAGAAGAGGATATTTTTAGGCGCATTATCTATATGGCACAGGCACTTATTTTCTATATAAGTAGCAAGATGAAAGTTGGCAATTGTTTCTGCCAGCAGCTCGGGTTTAAAATTAATTAAATCATCAAGATAGGGGATACCCCAAATTCTTTCCATTTTTATCCAGTTCGGTTCTGCATAATCCAGTAGTTTTGGCAACATAGGCAAAGTTAATTGATAAGCATAAAGTTCCGCTTGAAAGTGTTTAGGGTTAGTGAAATATTTAATAACACAATCAGAAAGAACAGAAACAGAGCCGGATTTATTCTTATTCAAGCTGAAGACGGATAATTTGATTGTCGCTGAAAAGAGGAACAAGCAATTGATTTTCAGGCAAATAATAAAAAATATCCGCAGCATCTTTAACGCCTTTGAAAGTAGGTAGATAGCGATTTTGTTCCTGGGGAATCTCAAAAATCATATCCTGACCCCAGCTGCTGATAAAAATTCTGCCTAAATCATCAATAGCAATACCGTCCAGATCATCATAAATAGTATCCTTAAAAATACTGATGCTGTTATCTAAAATACTGACAGATAGAATGGGACTTTTTTCCCTAAAACAAACCACAAACATCTGATCTCTAGGCATATCATAAACGATACCGTTGGGTTTTTGCAGCAGAGGGGAAGTCAACTTTTGCATATTATCAGCTACAGGATCAATCACATACACACAATTTCCAGCAGTATCGGTAACATAAATAATTCCTGTTTTCGTAAAAGCGATGTCATTTAACATAGCGGCTCCGGGGATCTTAATAGTATCAATGATTGCTGCCTTTTCCAAATCAATAATTTTTATAGCGGTTTTATCTGCCACATATAATTTTTCGGAATAAATGATTATGCCTCGTGGTTGTTCCAGTCCTTTGTCCAAAAAAGGAGTATATTGTTCATTCAAATTCAGGGCAACGATATTTTTACCCAAAGTATTGGAGATGAGAAAGCGTTTTCCAACTTCATCAAAAGTAATGCTTTCGGGTCCGTTTAACGGGGCTTTCCTGCTGAGTAAAATAAGAGTGATAATAGCAATTACCAAAACCAGCAGGATAAGAATAAGATATAGGGTTTTAGCTTTCATTTTTTCTCCTTTAAAGTCCATTTAACCCCTTCGGGAGTGTCCTTAATTTCAATTCCTAATTGAGCAAGGTCATTCCTGATTTTATCCGCAAGAGCCCAATCTTTTTTATTTCTTGCTTCCATACGATAAGATAATATAAGAGAAATAAGGTCTTTAGACAAATCCGGTAACATCTTGCTTAATTTTAGTTCCAGGTTTTGAAAAAAACCTAAAACAGAACCTAATTCCACCATTTTTACGGCAGCGGAAATTCGGTCTGCTATAGTTGCAAAGGCATTTTTCACCTTCCGGTTCAGTTCAAATAAGAGGGAAATGGCTTTAGCAGTATTAAAATCATCGTCCATAGCTAAAATAAATTTCTGCTCTAATTTATCCAGTTCTTCCGCTAGTCCGCAAACAGTTGGACGCCTGTTTCCCGCATTTTCTGGATAATTTATTTCGGCAAGTGAACTATAAAAATTGGCAACAGCGCGCTGTGATTCTTCCATCAATTCACGGCTAAAATCAATGGGACTGCGATAATGTTTGGAAAGAAAGAAAAACCTGATGGTTTCGGCATCGTATTCTGCTAAAATATCACGCGCTGTAAAAAAATTTTTTAAGCTCTTACTCATTTTCTCACCGTCCACATTTAGAAAACCGTTATGCAACCAATAATGGGCTAAGGGCTTTCCGCTAGAGGCAATTGCCTGAGCAAGTTCGTTTTCGTGATGGGGAAAAATGAGGTCTATTCCACCGCAATGAATGTCAAAGGTCTCTCCCAGATATTTTTGGCTCATAACTACACATTCTGTATGCCAGCCGGGACGACCCTTACCCCAGGGACTTTCCCAAACCGGTTCTCCGGGTTTACTTTTTTTCCACAGAGTGAAATCTGCAGGATGGCGTTTATTATAATTTTCTATAACTCTTGCTCCTGGCAGCTGTTCTTCCGTTTTTTTACCCGAAAGACAGCCGTAGGAAGGCAAATTTTCCGTAGCGAAATAAACATCATCTTCTATTTCATAAGCATAACCCTTCTTTTTTAAA
>ERZ1026800.146-NODE-146-length-67135-cov-4.146550_pt1 | contig 67135 bp, 70 predicted proteins | sample MGYA00520873_ERZ1026800 | MGnify/ENA primary metagenome ERZ1026800 (study PRJEB33270, sample SAMEA104284475) | anaerobic digester metagenome | biome: Anaerobic digester microbiome; feature: mesophilic sludge digester; material: Anaerobic digester biomass | place...
GGGATTGATTTCACCCATTTTCATGGATGAATGCGGAGACATAATCCGTCCGGTCCATTTGTTTCAGATTGTCAACAGTCAATATGTCTTGATGGATCATTTTCCGGTATCAACCCTGACTTAATCAAAATAAAGGGCTTTTTCCATGGACGAAGCCCTGTTTTTGTCGGACGATAAATGAATATCAAGCCCGCCAGAATCCCCTGCGGACAGGTCGGACTTCTTCAGCTGTGACAAAAGCAGACGGATCAGCTTCCAATATGATGGTCTCCAGGTTGCCGGTTTCCTTCCTGCGGACATTTACCTGTAATACGTTCACCGTGCCATCCCGTCCCCGGGCAGCCAGTTCTGTGACGGCAAAGCCGGCGGATCGGAGTTGTTCGGCTATGGCTGCCCCCCGTGTGGGGCTGGTAATGGAATATTGGATGTAGCCGATGGCAAGTTTTTCTTCAAATATCATTCCCACCACATTTCCGGTGGCAAAACCAGCGGCGTATCCCAGGATGTTGAGCGGATTATCCAGGTTGGACAGCACTGAGCTGATGGCAATTACGAAGATCAAGGATTGGAAAAAACCCAGCACCCATGCCAGTCCTTTGCGGCCGCGCACGACGAACAACACCCGGACGGTGTCCAGGGACATGTCACCCACGCGCAAGGCGAAAATCCCAAGCGCAACCAGCCACGCTTGGGGATCAAGGATGGATTCAAGCATACTCAACCTTCCTTCCCATTGGTCAATGCCGGCAGGTACATCTCCTGCATATATTCCTTGACCATGCGTCGGGTGCAGAACAAAGGAGCAAGTGTGCGGATGGATGTCCTTATCCGGGAAACCCAGCCAGTGGGGATATTGTCAGGGGAGCGATTATCATAATATAGAGGAATGATTTCGTTCTCCAGTGTGTTGTACAGGCTTTCAGCATCCTTGCTGTCCTGTTCCTCCGTGGTGGTCAGGGTCTTATCCTCGCCGATTGCCCAGCCATTGTTGCCGTTATAGCCTTCCCGCCACCAGCCATCCAATACTGAGAAATTCAAAACGCCATTGACGGCTGCCTTCATGCCGGAAGTTCCGGAGGCTTCGTTGGGACGGCGGGGGTTGTTCAACCAGACATCCACTCCTTGAACGAGGAAGCGTGCCATGGACATGTCATAATCTTCCAGGAAAACCAGCCTCCCACCGGATCGGGAGTCCTTAACCGCCCGATACACCTGCTGGATGATTAGTTTGCCGGGTTCATCAGCGGGGTGGGCTTTGCCGGCAAACACGATTTGAACGGGTTTGCCAGGATTATTTAAAATTTTCAATAACCGTTCATAATCCCTCAGGATCAGGTTGCCCCGCTTGTAGGTGGCAAACCGGCGTGCAAAACCAATGGTGAGGGAATACGGTTCCAGAAGTACGCCACTGGCAACCACCTGTACAGGGTGAGCCCTGCCTGACTGCCACATCATGCGGGCGCGTTCATTGGCGAAGATGGACAGCTTTCGTTTTAGATGCCGGCGGACCGCCCACAGTTCAGCATCCGGGATAATGTCCAGCTTTGCCCAGGTCTCCGGCTCATCCATGCGCATATACCAATCGGGATCCAGGTAGCGGTCAAAGAGCAGACGCATGCGGCGAGCCAGGAAGCTGCCCATGTGGATTCCATTGGTGATATGGGTGATGGGGACATCGTCCGTACGCCGGTCTGGCCACAGGAAATTCCACATTTTTCGTGAAACCTGCCCGTGCAATTCAGAAACCGCATTGCAACCATCCGCCAGGTGAATGGCAAGCACCGGCATTACAAAATTATCTCCCCAGGGTGTCGCCTGACGTCCCAGATCCACCAGTTGATCTCGGGTCAGACCCAGGCTGGACCAGACCTGTGCCAGGTACTTGTCCACAAGCCAGAGCGGAAACTGGTCATTCCCCGCAGGTACCGGGGTGTGGGTTGTGAAAACATTATTTTTCCGGATGATTGCAGCAGCCTCATCGAAAGTTTTACCGGTCTGAACCAATTCCAGGGCGCGTTCCAAAGCCAGGAATGCTGAATGTCCCTCGTTCATGTGCCAGATGGATGGTTTTCGTCCCAGAAGGCGCAGGGTGCGGACACCACCCATGCCGAGTAAAATCTCCTGGGATATGCGCACATCCAGGTCGTTGGAATAAAGCCGGGCTGTCAACTGACGATCGTTCGGGGAGTTGGGGTCGATATTGGTGTCCATCAGGAACAGGGAAACCCGACCGACCCGGATTTCCCAAAGGCGGGCAAAAACCTGCCTGCCGGGTAAATCAATGCTGATTGTGAGTGGTTTACCGTCATTGGTTACCAGGGGAATAACGGGCATCTCCTCGAAGTTAAGGTAGAGGGAACTGGTTTCCTGCCAGCCATCCTCGGTAATGCGTTGGGTGAAATATCCCTGGTTGTAGATGAAACCGACCCCAATAACCGGCATTCCCAAATCGCTGGCTTCCTTCAGGTGGTCACCAGCCAGGATGCCCAAACCACCTGCATAAACCGGGACAGACTCATGCAGACCAAATTCAAACGAGAAATAAGCAATCTGCTCAGCGCCAAGTTTGGGATATGTGGTAGCAAACCAGGTATCAGTTGCCGCCATATACTGGTCGAATTTTGCCATTGTGCGGTCATATAATTCCAGATATCCCGGATTGTTTGACATGGCATTTAACGTTGCCCTTTCCACCTGGTGTAAAAATGCCACCGGGTTGTGGTTGACTTGATCCCACAGGGTTTTGTCAAGTGCGGAAAAAAGTGATTGACCTTCTGGATTCCAAACCCACCATAAGTTGTAAGCGAGCTTGCAAAGACGATTGATCCGTCGCGGCAGGCTGAAGTTGTTGGGGATGGCTCTTTTATATGTTTCCATTTGATTTTCGTTCCAATCCATTATCATTTTTTTGATAATCCTTCCGATTTGGCAGGACAATTATTTCGACATTGTAAACCGAAAAATTATACCATGCCGGGGATTTGACTGTTTTTGTTTTTTTTTCCGGTTAATCCTTCATTTGGATATATTTTATTTTATATCATCCATCATTTATATCCCCGGAATCGAATAAGGGATATGGATCTTCCGGGACTGATGTTTTTATGGACCACACTCACCTGGAAGGGAAGTCTGCCCTCGTTGCACAATGTTATAATCAAACCATGAAAATCAAACCAGGACGACTGATCATCTGGGGGATGGCGGGGCTGATTCTACTGGCGGGTCTGGGTTTTTCCATCCCAGCAATACGGGAGCCGGTTTTATACCGGCTGGATAATTTGCGTATCCGGCTGCGATATTGGTTAAAGCCGCCCCAGGAAGCATTGTTTGTGCCGGAGACCACAGTGGATGAAGCAGTCCAGGCAACATTACTGGCACTGACCCCGGTGCCAACACTGACCCCTTCTCCCACCGCAACAATGATTCTCCAGGAGGATACCCCGATTCCCACACCCACATCGACTCCATTGCCGGCATCAGTCAAGCTGGATGGAATGAAATTCTTCTCGCAGCATAACCTGTGGAATTATTGTGCCCCCTCCAACCTGGCGATGGCACTATCCTATTGGGGGTGGCAGGGTAAACAAACCGAAATTGGACCCGTTGTCAAGCCGTTTGAAAAGGATAAAAACGTCATGCCGTACGAGCTGGCAGATTATGTAATGGAACACACCAATCTGTTGGCTATTGTACGCTCAGGCGGAACACCTGAATTATTAAAGACATTGATTGCCAGTGGCTTTCCAGTCTTGATTGAAAAAGGCGTTTATATGCGTGATTTCACTGGCGTGATCAGCTGGATGGGGCATTACCAGGTTTTGATTGGCTATGATGATGCCGGAAGTGAATTCCTGGGGATGGACTCTTTCTATGGCACTGAAGAAAAACCAGCATTGCCTCTACCCTATGAAAATTTACCCACCCAGTGGCGACCTTTCAATTACATCTTTTTGGTGGTTTATCCCCCGGAACGTGAACCGGAATTGCTGGCTGCCATGGGTGAATATGTCGATTCCACCCGGGCGGAACAGATTGCTGCGGATAGAGCCAGCACTGAAATTTATTCCGTGACCGGACAGGCTCAATTTTTTGCCTGGTTTAACCGTGGGACGAGCCTGATGCGCCTGCAGGATTACTACGGAGCTGCTCAGGCATATGATGCTGCTTTTGAAGTTTATGCCAGTCTGGATAAAAATGATCGACCCTGGCGTATGATGTGGTACCAGACTGGACCTTATTATTCCTATTATTTCACCGGGCGTTATTGGGACGTGATCAACCTGGCAACCAACACCGTTGATTATTCTGATCAACCCTACCTGGAGGAAACCTATTACTGGCGGGCTCGGGCAAAGGGTGCGTTGGGCGATATGGGAGGAGCCAGCGCGGATATTCAAACCTGCGTGGAGTATCATCCCGGCTTTACACCCTGTTTACAGCTTGCCTCCGACCTGGGTCTGCCACAACCATAGAGGGGTTATGATACGAATTTTACATTTTGCTGACGCTCATATTGATATTGCCAATCACGGCAGACGTGACCCTGCAACCGGTCTTTCAATGCGGGTATTGGATTTCCTCAAAGCGCTGGATACCATCATCGATACCGCCATCAATGAAAAGGTCGATCTGGTATTGTTTGCCGGGGACACCTACAAGGATCGTACTCCGGCACCGACCTTTCAACGCGAGTGGGGTAAACGAATCATGAAGCTTTCCCGGGCAGGGATTCCAACCCTGTTGCTGGTGGGTAATCATGATCTGTCGCCGGCAGCTGGCAGAGCCCATACCATGCAGGAATTTGATACCCTTGAGGTTCCCGGTATCCGGGTGCTTGGGAGACCGGCTTTACTGACCCCACAGGAACTGGATGGTTTGCCGGTTCAGATTATTGCCCTACCGTGGGTCAGTCGTTCCGGATTGATGGCGGCATTGGGTCTGTTTGGAGAGCAGACAGAAAATATCAACCGCCAGGTGGAAGACTTGCTGACAGAGCTCATTCATACATGGATGGATCAATTATCACCGGATTTTCCGGCAGTGCTGACAGCTCATGCATCCGTGCAGGGTGCCATGTATGGTTCGGAGCGGAGTGTTTTGCTGGGAAGTGATATTATTTTGCCCGGCTCGTTGGTGAGGGATCAACGCCTTGATTATGTTGCCCTGGGACATATCCACAAAGCCCAGAATATTAATAATTCCGCTCACCCTCCAGTGGTCTACCCGGGTTCGATTGAACGGGTGGATTTTGGCGAAGCCCGGGATGACAAATATTTTGTCATTGCCAACGTGGAACGCGGAAACACCCGGTTGGAATGGCGCAAGCTGAATGGCAGGAAATTTATTGACCGGTATTTCAAACCGGAAACACCTGTGGACCTGGCGGAACAATGCCGCAGGGCGCTGCCTTCTCCGGAGGAGTTTGAAGATGCGATCATGCGCCTGGTGGTCGAGTATCCCCGCGAGTGGGAGGATCAGCTGGATGAGCCGGGTCTGAGACGGTATGCGGAATCAGCTTTTGAATTCCACTTCAATCGGAAACCCATCCAAGAGGCGCGAGTGCGGCTGCCAAAGGATCGGAATGTGGGTAGTTTGACCGCAATGGAATTACTGGATATTTATTGGAAATCGATCCATCTGGATGATGATCAAAACCTCGCAGAATTAGAACGACTGGCAAGGGAAATAATATCAGATCAAAAACCGGAACAGGCAGGGGAAGGGTAAGTTGAACGGGAAATGAAAGAGACTATTCTGGAAATTTTGTTAATTTTCCTGTTGATGATCCTGAATGGCGTGTTTGCCATGGCGGAAATTGCATTGGTTTCCGCCCGCAAGGTGCGCCTGCAGCAGAAAGCGGATGATGGAAATACAGGCGCACGTGCCGCGCTTGAGCTTGGGGAGGAGCCCAATCGTTTCCTGTCCACAGTTCAGATCGGCATCACATTGGTGGGTGTGCTGGTCGGTGCCGTGGGTGGAGCCACCCTGGCTGGCAAATTATCTGCTTTCCTTTCAACAATTCCCTGGTTGGCGACTGTTGCCAGCGGTGTTTCATTGACGATAGTCGTCTTGATCAGCACCTATTTTTCATTGATCATTGGCGAACTTATTCCAAAGCGCCTGGCTTTGAACAACCCGGAAGGGGTTGCCATCGCACTTTCACGCCCAATGCGGTTTCTGGCAATCATTACCAAGCCGGTTATACAGCTTTTAAGCTGGTCCACGGATTTGGGCTTGCGGCTTTTGGGTGCCAGGGAAAATGAGGAACCTCCAGTGACGGAGGAAGAGATCAAGGTTATGATCGAACAGGGCGGACAGGTGGGTGTGTTCGGTGAAGCCGAACAGGACATGGTGGAAGGCGTCATGCGCATGGGTGACCAGTATGTGGATGCAATCATGACTCCCCGAACCGAAATCGAGTGGATAGACCTGGATGAGCCTTTTGAAGAAATTCAGTCACAGATATTGACCAGTGTTCACACCCGCTTCCCGGTGGCACAGGGTTCACTGGACGAAGTGGTTGGAATTTTAAATGTGCGCGATTTTTTGGCGCGCTGTCTGGAAGAATGTCCGGTGGATATTCAAGCCTTGCTGCAGCCGCCCCTGTTTGTCCCGGACAGCATGTCAGCTTTAAAAGTTGTGGAAATGATCAAGGAAGCGGGCGTCCATGTGGCGCTGGTTATTGATGAATATGGGGGATTGCTGGGCATGGTTACCCTGCTGGATATTCTGGAGGGTATTGTAGGGGTCATGCCGGCAGCACCTGGTGAACTGGCGGAGGTGCAGGCAGTCCAACGGGAGGACGGTTCCTGGCTGCTGGATGGTCTGTTGCAGGTCGATGAATTTAAAGAATTATTTGATTTGGATGAATTGCCGGATGAAGTCCGGCTGGGTTATCAGACACTGGCTGGATTTATTTTTGGCTACCTGGGAACCATCCCCACCACCGGTGAACATTTCGAGTGGAATGGATTAAAGCTGGAAATTGTGGATATGGACGGCAAGCGGGTCGACAAGGTTCTGGTTTCCAAACTACCTCCAGCCGATGATGATAAGGAAAAAGAAACAACATGATTCCCACATTTTTGCGCGTTTCCGGTTTTCTTTCCTATCTGGAACCGGTTGAAATTGATTTTTCAGAAATCAACCTGGCTTGCATTTCCGGCGCCAATGGGGCTGGAAAATCCTCCCTGCTGGATGCCATCACCTGGGCGGTGTTTGGCAAAGCCCGCGGCAGGGATGAAATGATCATCCATTCCCGGAAGGATGTTGCTGAGGTTATCCTGGATTTTGATTATGAAGACAGGCGCTACCGGGTGCAGCGCTCCAAGGAGCGTAATAAAAGTGTTCAGCTTAATTTCTACATCCAGGATGATCAGGGACGCTGGGTGACCCAGACCGAATCAACCTTGAGAGGGACTGAAGCTGCCATTACCAAACTCCTGCACCTGGATTATGAAACTTTTGTCAATGCGTCGTTTTTCCTGCAAGGCAAGGCGGATTCGTTTGCCCAGCAGCGACCAGCTGACCGTAAACGAATTTTAATTAATATCCTGGGTCTGGAAATATGGGAGGAATATCGGACCCGCGCTGTTGAACGCCGCAAACAGGCGGAAGGGGATTTGCGCTTTCTGGACGCGCAATTGAAGGAAATTGATGAGGAATTGAGCCAGGAAGAATCCCGGAAAATTCGGCTTAAGGAATTGGAAAAGGATCTTCATCACCTGAGTGAAGCCCGGCAGTCCCAGGAAAAATTACTGGAGGGTTTGCGGATTACTGTGGCATCATTTGAAGAACAAAAGCGGATGGTGGATTTGCAGGGGGAGCAAGCCGCCAACGCCCGTAAACGTGCAGACCAGACAGGGGATCTGCTGGCGGAACGGAAATCTGAACTTGAACGTGAAATGAAATTGGTGGACGAGGCGGAAGAGATCCAGGCAGCATACACCGCCTGGCAAAAATCTGTTTCCGACCTGGAACACTGGAATGAGGTGGGGCGCTCTTTTCATGAGGTGGAAAAGAAGCGCCGGATCCCGATGGAGGTGATTACCACCGAGCGGGGCAGGCTGGAAGGTGAATGCCAAGCTCTGCTTAAGCAGGAGAAACAAGCCCTTCAAATCGAGAAGCAGCTTCCGGATAAAATCGTTCATCTTGAGCGGCTCCAGCAGGAGTACCAGACCGTTCAGGATCGCCTGCGAAACCGGGGTACCCTGGAAGAACAAATCACATTCACCAAAGAGCAGATTGCTGGATGGAATGTGGAAAACGCCCGTTTAAAACAGGACATGGAGGAGCTTAAAAAACGGATGGATCAGCTTGAAGAAGTGACTGGAGCGGAGTGTCCCTTGTGCGGTCAGCCATTGGATGCATCCGCCCGGGTAAGACTCTTGGGAGAGCTGCAAGCGGATGGCACCCGCATGGGCGACTGCTATCGGGAAAATCAGTTGTTAATCCAGGAAGCTCAAAAAACCATCCAGACTCTTGAGGAAGCCTTGGATTCCCTCAGGGCAGCTGAGGTGGAATTGACCCGCCTGGAAAAACAACGGGCAGAGGTGGCAGCACAAAAAGAACAATTGGAATTATCCCTCTCCTCCTGGCAGGAAAGCGGGGCGGTTCAACTGGCTGAGGTGACCCACAGGCTCGGCACGGAGGATTATGCAGCGGATGCGCGTGCTGACCTGGCGGTTGTGGATGCCGAATTGAAATCATTGGGATATGATGCCACGGCTCATGACATGGTACGTCGTGAGGAACAGGCAGGTCGGGCATCCCAAGAGCGGATGCGCCAGTTGGAAACTGCCCGTGCCCGAATGGAGCCACTGACTCGTGAAATTGCGGGGTTGGAAAATCAACTGGCTGATGTTGAAAAGGAAACAGCCGCGCTGGTTTCAATTTATGAGACCGCCAGGAAGAAATATGAAGAGGAATCCGCCAACCTGCCTGATCTGCCAGCGGCGGAGCGTGATCTACGATTGTTGCGGGAACAGGAAAACCAGGCACGGGACGCAGTTGGTGGTGCCCGGAATGAGGTGGAGGTCTTAACGCAAGTGCGGACCAACAAGGTGAATCTCTCCCAGGATCGAACGCAAGTGGCTGAACGGATTGGCAGGTTGAAACAATTGGAAGTCGCTTTCGGCAAGAATGGTATTCCGGCATTGTTTATTGACGAAGCGATGCATGATCTGGAGGAGCAGGCTAACCAGGTGCTGGATCGGCTTTCTTACGGTACCATGTCGGTGCGTTTTCCCACCCAGCGCGATTACAAGGATAAAAAACGATCTGACAAACAGGAAACACTGGATATTTTAATCAGCGATACAGCGGGAACCCGGGAATATGAAATGTTCTCCGGCGGAGAGGCGTTCCGAATTAATTTTGCCATCCGGCTGGCGCTTTCACGCGTTCTGGCTCAACGGGCTGGAGCGCGTTTGCAGATCCTGGTCGTTGATGAAGGATTTGGCAGCCAGGATTCTGATGGACGCCAGCGATTAATTGAAGCCATCAACCTTGTCAGGGATGATTTTGAGCGGATTCTCGTTATCACTCACTTGGAAGAGATGAAGGATGTATTCCCAACTCGAATTGAGGTTGAAAAAACAAATAATGGCTCCCAGACACGGGTGGTGACTCTGTGATGCTGGAAAATCTGCGGATGGGAATTGTCCAGCGGGTTTTGCCCGGCTACCGGGCGGAATTATTTGATGTCCTGGCTGAATTATTCCCTGGCGGAATCAGTGTGTTTGCCGGAGATGCCCGTCCGAATGAGATGATTTCCTCTTTTACCAGGATGGAGACGACCCGGTTCACATACGCCCGCAACATTCATCTTTTCCGAGGACTGTTTTATCTTTGCTGGCAGCGGGGAATGCTTGACTGGCTCGAAAGGTGGAACCCGGATGTTTTAATTCTGGAAGCCAACCCGCGTTATCTCTCCAGCTGCCAGGCAGTAAAGTGGATGCATGCAAGACATCGGAAAGTCATTGGCTGGGGATTGGGCGCGCCGGAAATTACCGGTTTTGGAAGCCGGATACGATTTTTATTTCGGCATCGTTTTTTATCCCGGTTCGACGGGATGATTGCCTACAGCCGCACCGGAGCGGAACAATATATCGCTGCCGGACTGCCGGCGTCATGTGTGTTCGTGGCGCCCAACGCCGCCGCCCGACGACCGGTTAGGTTCCTGGCAAGGAAAATGAACCCGGGTTCCTGCCGGGTATTGTTTGTCGGCAGGCTCCAAAACCGAAAACGGGTGGATATGCTTATCCATGCCTGTGCGGATCTGCCCGAAGGGATGCACCCCGATTTGTGGATTGTCGGAAATGGTCCCATTGCTCCAAATTTGGAAGAACTGGCTGGTGAAATTTATCCATCGACCCGATTTTTCGGTGAACTGCACGGTGAAGACCTTCAGTCGATTTTTCAACAGGCGGATTTATTTGTCCTGCCTGGTACGGGCGGTCTGGCAGTCCAGGAAGCCATGGCAGCCGGTCTGCCGGTGATTGTGGCGGAAGGGGACGGCACCCAGGATGACCTGGTCAGACCGGAAAACGGCTGGCGGGTGGCACCGGGTGATCAATCTGCATTGACAACCGCGCTGGCGGATGCTTTACAGGATCGGGAGAGACTGCACAGGATGGGATTGGAATCCCACCGGATTGTGATGGAGGAAATCAACCTGGAAAAGATGGCAGCAGCATTCGAACATGCAATCCGGGTTGTCCTTGGAGATGATGAATGCACATCCTGATCACGGCTGATGGGCGCAGTCCGATTACTCAAAACTGGATTCACAGTGTGTTGAAATTGGGATACCAGGTTACCCTGGTTTCCACCTATCCTTGTGAAGACCTGCCCGGGGTGGAAAATACCATCCGATTCCCCGTGGCGTTTGGCGGTTTCGCTTCTGCCGGGAGGACTTCCGGGGGGATGCGGAGGATGATTCGCGGATTTCGTCCTTTAATTCAGCTGTTTCGCAACAGTTTTGCTCCAACGATGATGCGGAATGCCGGTCACCGGTTTCAGAAATTATTGGAAGGTATTAAACCGGATCTGGTTCATGCCCTGAGAATTCCTTACGAGGGCATCCTGGCAAGTCATACTCCACCAGGCATACCGCTTGTGGTGACCATTTGGGGCAACGATCTGACCCTGCATGCCCCGGCTTCGCGGGGCTTGGGCAGGTGGACGAGACAAACTCTGCAGCGTGCGGATGCATTGCTGGCGGATGCCCGGCGCGACATTCGATTGGCAGTCCAATGGGGATTTGATCCTTCCCATCCGACGATGGTTCTGCCTGGGTCGGGCGGGGTTGATCTCGACCGGATAAAAACTGTTGCTGGTGAACCCCTGCAAAGCCCGCATACCCGGGACATTCCCCGGGATGACACCTGGATTATTAATCCACGCGGAATCCGGGCATATGCCCGGACGGATGTATTTTTTCAATCCATCCCTTTGCTGCTGAATCGCTGGCAGAATGTACGCTTTTTATGCACTGGAATGGCTGGTCGTAACGAAGCGGATGTCTGGGTGCAGCGGCTGAAACTGCAGGACAGGGTTCATCTGCTGCCAGTCCTGCCACAGGAGGAACTCTGGCGGTTATTCCAGCGCTCCATGATTTCCTTATCCATCACCGAACATGATGGTACCCCAAACACACTTTTGGAAGCCATGGCATGTGGCTGCCTGCCAATTGCCGGAGATCTTGAAACCCTCCGTGAGTGGATCACCCCGGGAGTGAATGGTTTATTGGTGAACCCGTGCCAACCGCAGGGCGTGGCTGATGGCATGATGCTTGCCTTGACCAATCCATCATTTGTCCGTAAAGCAGCTGAAATGAATGAAAAAATTATTCTGGAGCGGGCGGATTGCCGGGAGGTCCAGTCCATGTTGGGTACATTTTATAATTCAATTCACACGGTATGTTCCATCCTGTAAGGTCGGTTATTCCTATCGGAGGACGGCAATGGATGCCAAAATTCAAAACAGGATTCGGGGATGTGCAGTTGGGGCTGTATGTGGTGATGCATTGGGTATGCCGTTGGAATTTTGCCCGCCCAGCCCAAGGGATGAACTTGTCCGGGATATGCTGCCCGGGCGCCTGCCTGCCGGGTCGTTCACAGATGATACGGAACTGGCGCTGACCGTAGCGGAGAGTTTGCTGGCATGTAAACAAATTGATCCGGATGACCTGTGGCGCAGGTTTGTCAAGTGGTACCAGTCGGATCCGTTGGATGTGGGGTTGTATACTTCCATGGTGTTAAAAAGTGCTGTCCAGGGATTAACCCGGGAGGAAGCCATCCGCCACGCCCGGGAGAATAGTCCGCTTGAGGCATCGAATGGTTCGCTGATGCGCTGCTGGGCGGTGGCATTGGCGCACTGGAACGACAGGGAGAAGATGTTGAGAGACAGCGCAATCCAGAGCATGGTGACCCATACCCACCCGGATTGTGTGGCAGCATCGATTTTTATCAATGCAATGATTTATGAATTAATCCATGGCGCTGACCGGCACGAGGCATTGACCACCTGCCTGAAACTTGATTTACCGGATGAGTTGCACAGGGTTATCCTTGCAGCGCCCAATAAAAGACGGAATGCCTTGCGCAACACCGGATGGGTGCTTCATTCACTGGAATCAGTGATCTGGGGTCTGATGACCACAGAATCATTTGAAGATGCCCTCATACAGGTGGTTAACCTGGGATCGGATTCAGACACTTCCGGAGCTGTCCTTGGCGCTGTGGCAGGTGCATATTACGGTTTGGATGCCATTCCATCCCGCTGGCTGTTTGCCATTCAAGGTGTCTGGCTGCCGCGCACTGGAATCACCCTGCATGTTGGGGAGATCATTACCCTGGCAGATCGTTTGGCAAAAATCCAAATCAATCCCAATTCAGGGACGTGACTTTTGACAGGCTGAGAGATTGCATTTGAAGCCCGTCCATGGGCAGGGCAGCTTTGACTTGCATTTATATGTAAGCTATACTTGGTGATGGCATGTTTTTTCTGCATAATATTTTCAAAACTTGATCAGGAGGATATATCTTATGGCTGAAGCATTCAAGCTGACTTACGCTACCATGTTCAACCCGCCCGAAGAGCTGCATCTTCAGTACGAAAAGGCTTTGGCGAAAGTGAAAGCCAACCTGGGTCAGGAGCATGGCATGATCATCGATGGGGAGGAACGGTTTGTTGCGGATAAATTCGAGGACCGTTCACCTGCCGATACGGATGTGGTGTTGGGAATCTTCCAAAAAGGTGGGGTGAAGGATGCCAACGATGCGATTGCAGCAGCAAAGCGCGCATTTCCCGTCTGGAGTCACACTCCCTGGCAGGAACGCGTGGCGCTGGTTCGTAAAGCTGCGGCATTGATGGATGAACGCATCTTCCATATGGGGGTCATTGTCAGCCTGGAGGTTGGCAAGAACCGGATGGAAGCCCTTGGCGATGTGGCTGAAACTGCCGATTTGCTGCGCTATTCGTGTGACCGCATGGAAGCCAATGATGGCTTTATCGCGGAAATGGGCAAGGATCCCCTGGTGGGCTACAATTCCACCAATACCTCGGTCCTTCGACCGTACGGCGTCTGGTTGGTCATCAGCCCCTACAACTTCCCGAGTGCTCTGACCGGCGGTCCTGCCGGCGCTGCATTGGTGACCGGGAATACCCTGGTCATCAAACCCGCCACCGACACCCCCTGGACTGCAAGACTGATTGCTGAATGCTTCCGGGATGCCGGTATTCCAGCTGGTGTATTCAATTACGTGACCGGTCCCGGCAGCACACTGGGTCAGGCTCTGATCGAGAATCCGGATGTGGCTGGCGTGACTTTTACCGGTTCATATGACGTGGGTATGAAAATCCACCGTGACTTCGCTACGGGTAGATGGGTTCGCCCGACGATTTTGGAACTGGGTGGTAAAAATCCTGCCATCGTCACCCGGCACGCTGATCTGGAAGCGGCTGCGGTCGGAATCGCCCGGGCCGCGTTTGGTTTGCAGGGACAGAAATGCTCGGCTTGCTCGCGTGTTTATATTGAAGAACCGGTTCATGATGCCCTGGTAGCCCGGCTGGTTGAGCTTACTGAAAAATTTAAGATTGGCGACCCAACCGACCGCAATGTCTACCTTGGTCCGGTTGTCAATCGCAGTTCCTACAAGGATTTCCAGAATTACTGCGACGATCTTGCCAAACATGGTCGCATCCTGACCGGTGGAAAAGTTCTGACAGAAGGTGAACTGGCGAAGGGTTACTTCTGTGCCCCCACACTGGTGGCGGACCTGCCATATGATCATCCGCTTTGGAAGAGGGAAATGTTTGTGCCGATTACAACGATTGGCAAATTCAAGACCTTTGACGAGGCACTTCACATGGCGAACGATGTGGATTATGGCTTGACAGCTGGCATTTATGGGAACGAGGAAGAAGTCCAAATCTTCTTTGACAAGATCCAGGCTGGGGTCAATTATTCCAATCGTCCCCAGGGCGCCACAACAGGTGCCTGGCCCGGGTTCCAACCATTTGGTGGATGGAAGGGTTCCGGCTCCAGTGGTAAAAATGCCGGTGGTTTCTACTACCTGCAGCTTTACATGCACGAGCAGATTCGCACGCACGTCGTCAAGCAGTGAGCCTGGGTAAACGGATTGGTCAATTTTTTACATTGATCGGAGGTGGGCTGGTTCTGTTGTTTGTGTTTTCAGCAATTGCGAACCAGCCCTCCTATGAATATCTCCTTTGGGGGATGTTGGGCTTGGGCTTGGGAGTTCCAATCTGGATTGTTTCACCCAACCCCGGGAGGAATGACAGCGGCAGATTTCGAATCCTGCGCAGAAAGAAAACCGGCGAAGGTGAAATTGTTGCAGATAAACCGGAACGATACCGGCAGACTCATGGAAGAAATCGTTACCGAAATTCGAATTCAGACAATCATTGATATTTTGACAATCATGATATAAATGGATGAAATTTATGACCAAGCTTTGTTCATTATCTAACGCAGTAACCCGGTTTGTGGCGGATGGCGATTGTGTCTATGCAGCTGGTTTCACCCATCTCATCCCATTTGCTGCCGGACATGAAATCATCCGTCAGGGGCGGAAGAACCTGACCCTGGCTCGTGCCACTCCGGATTTGATTTATGACCAGATGGTTGCGGCTGGTTGTGCCAAAAAAATAATTTTTTCCTATATCGGGAATCCAGGTGTCGGCTCACTGCGGATGGTTCGGACTGAAGTGGAAGCCGGCAGGTTGGAAATTGATGAATATTCCCACTTTGGCATGATCACCCGTTTACAGGCGGGAGCGACCGGTCTGCCATTTCTTCCCATGAATCAGACCGCAGCCACAGACCTGGAAAAATCCAATCCCAATATCCAACGGGTGATTGATCCCTATTCGGGCAGGGAACTGATTGCCGTACCGGCGCTCGTGCCGGATGTTGCCATTGTTCACGTTCAACGGGCGGACGCCAATGGAAATGCCCACATCTGGGGAATCCTGGGTGAGCAGAAGGAAGTGGCATTTGCCGCCAAAAAGGTGATTTTAACCGCCGAAGAGATCGTGGATGAGGATGTCATCCGTTCCGACCCCAACCGGACAATGATACCTGGTTTCATTGTGGATGCGGTCTGCCACGTGCCATATTGTTCCCATCCCTCGTATACCCAGGGTTATTATGACCGCGACAATGAATTTTATCTCGAATGGGATAAAATCAGCGAGACCCGGGAGAATATCCAGGCTTGGCTGCAGGAATGGGTTTATGGTGTCAGGGACAGCCTGGAATATTGGGAGAAACTGGGTCCTGAAGTGCACAACCGGTTGAAAGTGAATCCCCGGCTGGCAGCCCCGGTTAATTACGGAGATTATTAAAATGACTTATTCCACTTCTGAATTAATGACCATCCAGGCTGCCCGCCTGCTGCGTGACGGGGATGTGGTTTTTGTGGGTGTCGGTCTGCCCAATCTGGCATGCAACCTGGCGCGCAAGACCCATGCACCCAATCTGGTGATGATTTATGAAGCGGGTGTAATCGGGGCGCGCCCGGCACGCTTGCCGCTTTCCATCGGCGATCCCACGCTGGTGAGCGGTGCCCTGGGAGTATGCAGCATGTACGATATTTTCACATTGTATCTCCAGCGTGGCAATGTGGATGTCGGCTTCCTGGGTGGGGCACAGATTGACCGTTACGGGAACATCAACGCCACAGTCATTGGGGGTTATGACAACCCCAAGGTCCGCTTGCCCGGTTCGGGTGGTTCCCAGGAAATTGCTGCCTGGGCAAACCGGTGTTATATCATCACACCGCACCAAAAACGAAGATTCCCCGAGAAGGTGGATTTCCGCACTTCTGCGGGCTTCCTGGGGGGCAGGGCGGAACGTCAGGCGACGGGTGTCCGCGGCGGTGGTCCGCAGGCTGTGGTGACTAATTTGGGCATCCTGGAGCCGGATGAGACCGGTGAATTGATTTTAACTGCCCTCCATCCCGGAGCAACCTTGGAACAGGCACAGGAGAATACGGGTTGGGCGCTACGCGCCGCAGAGTCTCTGCGGATTACAGAACTCCCCACTGAAGAAGAACTCCGCATCCTGCGGGAGGAACTGGATCCGAATGGCATTTATCTGAAATAAAGGCGGAGGATGATGATGAGCACACCTGTTGAAGTTTTACTGACCCTGACATTGCCGGAATCAGTCGTAGAAAAAATCCGACAGGTATCACCGCAAGTCCGGGTGACCTATCACCCGGCAAAAAAGGTTGAGGATATCCCCGAGGATGTCTGGAACCGGACTGAAGTCATGTACACGGAACGCTTGCTTCCGCTGCCTGACCAGGTTCCCAATCTCAAGTGGATGCAGTTCATGTATGCCGGGATTGATTTTGCGGTGGATGCTCCTCTGATGAAAAAACCAGGTCTGATTGTAACCCACGCCAGTGGAGCCATGTCACCACAGGTGGCGGAGCATGCCGTGGCGATGATACTGGCGCTGGGTCATCATATGCCGAAGATGCAGTCTCTTAAGGAGAAGGCTGAGTGGCCTGCCCCCAACGTGCGTTGGGAAAAAATGGCTCCGGTCGAAGTGCGCGGCAGTACGGTGGGTCTGGTAGGGTACGGAAGCATTGGACGGGAGATTGCCCGCCTGCTGCAACCCTTTGGCTGCACCATTCTGGCGGCAAAACGCGATGTGATGCATCCGCACGATTCCGGTTTTACCTTTACAGGGCAGGGCGATCCGGAAGGGGATCTGTTCACCCGCCTGTACCCAATTGAAGCAGTCGGTTCAATGATGAAAATATGTGATTTTGTTGTCTTGAGCCTGCCGCTGTCACCCGCGACCCGCGGGATTATTGGCACAGCCGAGCTGGCGTCCATGAAGCCAACGGCATATCTGATCGATGTTGGGCGGGGTGGTGTGCTGGATACTGATGCCATCCTGCAATGTTTACAGGAGAAGAAAATTGCCGGTGCCGCACTGGACGTTTTTGAAGAGGAACCCCTTCCAGCCACCAGTCCATTCTGGCAGCTGTCCAACCTGATCATCACGCCGCATACCGCGGGAGTCAGCGTGGAATTTCATGAACGCGCCGGGATGGTATTTGTTGAAAACCTCAACTGGTATCTGGCTGGAGATCCATTATTTAATGTGTATAACACGGAGTTGGGATATTAATTGAGGGGGATTGATAAATGAATGAAGGGGTGATCACGCTTGTGTTGTTCGACATGGGCGGTACGTTAATCTATTCGCTGGACCGCTGGGAATTTGTGATGGATGCCGCCCAGCGGGCATTGGAGGCAGTCCTTCAGAATGCCGGCTGCCTGCAGGATGAAAAGAAAAAAACAATCTTCCGGCTTGAATTTCGACACCGGATGGAAGTCTATTATCTGAGGCGAAATGAAAATATGCGCGAGGAAACAACACCCGCCATTCTTGAGGGCTTGTTAAAGGAACTTCACTGCCCCACAGTGAATGATGAAGTCCTTTTTGCTGGATTGGATGCATTCTATTCGGAAACCCAAAAAAACTGGCGGTTGGATCCGCAGGCAATTCCCACCCTGGCGGAATTATCCCGGAGAGGATACCGGATGGGCTGCATTTCCAATGCTGCTTATGCACCTGATGTGTACCAGCTGCTGGAGAAAAATGGTCTGCGGGATTTTTTTGAGGGAATCTGGATTTCCGCAGAAGTTGGCTTTCGCAAACCCAATCCGGTTATCTTTTATAAAGCTTTGGATTTCTTTGATATTGCTCCATCCGGGGCAGCCATGGTGGGGGATTCACTCCCTGCGGATGTGCAGGGCGCCCGCAACATTGGTATGAAAAGCATCTGGATTACCCGGAATGAACAAATCGAGGAAAACCAGGCGGTCATGGATGCTGTAAAACCAGACATGGTCATCCAGAGCCTGGTGGAAATCCCATCATTGCTGGAATAATTCGTTTCATTAACGAATAAAAAAAGCTGCCGCATATTTTCCAGGCGGCAGCTTCTATTTTCAGGGGATTCCCTGTCTATGGGGAACAACTGATGGTAAATTCCGCTTTTTTGAAATATTGATGGTTGGGATGGTCGTTATACACTCTGACCCAGCCGTTCAGGGATTCACCGGCTGAACCCAGGGTCCAAGTGTATGTGATGGTCTGAGTCCCGGCAGTATTAAATTTGAGGGATTGGGTGGCAGATTGGGTGCCATCGCTGCGATCCCAATAATATGTGACCGTCCCGGACCCGCTGACGGTCATTGCGCCGGTAATTGTGATGGTCACAGGGCAGACGCCGATATAATTGGTCGGGTTTGAGGTCATGCCAATGGAGGTTACCGCGAAGGGAACCGGTGTATTTCCGGAACTGATTTTGACCCAAAATTGTTTGTCAGCATCCGATCCCAGACCAAAGCGTACACCGGAAGCATTTTCCAGCATCCAAAAGCCCTCATAATCCCCCGGTGTGGAGGGAGCCTTGAGAGTGACTGATAAATCCACGGTTTCCTGGGGGGGAACGGTGGATGTGAATGCTATTGAAGCCGGACCTTCCATTGCATTCCCACTGACAAATACCAGCTTGTAGCCGGTGGTCCAAGAGCAGCTTCCATTATTTTTAATCCGCCAGGTTTTGGTGAACGTGGTGCCGGGGGAAATTTGGGTCCCATCCGGGATGGTCACATCGGTGACGAATGAACCCCGGTCGCAGGGAATGGGTGTGGGGGTTGGTGATGCAGGCGTGGTGGTCAGGGTGGGGACAGCCATGGTGTTGGTGGAGCTGGGTGAGGGCGGTAAGGTCTCCTGGGTGGGGGGAACCTGCGGGGTTTGGGCGGCACTCTGAGTCAGCAAGGCTTCCACGGTGATGGCAACGATGGTCTGGGCTGGCAGAGTGGGTGTCTGTTTATCCTTGTCACGCGGCATGTTGCAGGATGTCAGCAGCAGCGAGATTGCCAGAATCAAGATAATTGGTAAGGAAAATCGTTTCATCGGCTGCTCCTTTCTGGTTTAAGTATACGTCATGATGATGGATAATGATACAAGACCTGTGCCAATTCGTAATTGTGCCCGGGGGTTGGTGGTAGAATGATACCCATGGACCTCTTTGATCATTCCATGCAGGCAGACATGCAGCAGGAAGCCCCACTGGCAGCGCGCATGCGCCCGCGTTCCTTTGATGAATTCATCGGTCAGGATCATATCGTGGGAGAGGGCACCCTTCTACGGAGGGCAATCCAGGCGGACAGGTTGTTTTCCTCCATCATCCTCACCGGTCCACCGGGAACGGGAAAAACCACCCTGGCACAGTTGATCGCCAATCATACCCAGGCGCATTTTGATACCATCTCCGCTGTGCTGGCGGGCGTGGCGGACCTGCGGCGGCTGATTTCAGATGCCCGCGAAAGGCGCCGGCTTTACCGCAAGCGGACCATCCTGTTCATTGACGAGGTGCACCGCTGGAACAAGGCTCAACAGGATGCCCTGCTGCCCCATGTTGAAACAGGTTTGATCACCTTGATCGGGGCAACCACTGAAAATCCCTATTTTGATGTCATTCCGGCGCTGGTTTCACGTTCCCGGATTTTTGAACTTAAACCGCTGACCGAGGAACACCTGAACATCATCCTCGACCGGGCAATATCCGATCCGGAGCGGGGTTACGGCAGGTTGTCCATAAAACTCGACCCGGAAGCCCGGGAGCATCTGCTTCGCCTTTCAGGCGGGGATGCGCGCAACATCCTCAACGCTCTGGAACTGGCTGTGGAGACCACCCAGCCCAGTCTGACTGGCGAGATTCAGATTTCCCTGTCAGTGGCGGAGGAATCCATCCAGCGGCGGGCGATTGTCTATGGTAAAAACGGGGATCCCCACTACGATACCATTTCTGCCTTTATCAAGTCGGTGCGGGGTTCCGATCCGGATGCCGCCTTGTACTGGCTGGCGAAAATGCTGCACGCAGGCGAGGATCCGCGCTTTATTTTACGCCGGCTGATTGTCCTGGCTGGGGAGGATATTGGTCTGGCGGACCCGCGTGGAATCCTGGTGGCGGTTGCGGCGGCAAATGCCTTTGAATATATCGGCTTGCCGGAAGGGGTTTTTCCAATCGTGGAAGCCACCCTTTACCTGGCAACAGCCCCCAAGTCCAATTCAGCCATGGCATACTTTACCGCCTTGCAGCAGATGGAACTGGAAGGAGCTGGTGAAATACCCCTGCACCTGATGGATGCCAGCCGCGATGCCGCCGGTTTGGGTCACGGCAAGGGATACCAATACCCGCACAGCTTTCCGGGTCATTTCACACCCCAGCAATATCTTCCCACACCGCTGCTGGGAACCATGTTTTACCAGCCTTCCGGAGAGGGATATGAAGCTGAGGTGAAGCAGCGGGTGGAAGCCTGGCGGCGCGCCCAGAAGGAAGCCCTGCAGCCTGAAGAAAAAAGGATCGAGGCGGATGACCATACTTCTGCTGATCCGTCACGGTGAAAATGATTACATGGCGGATGCCCTGGCGGGTCGTCTGCCGGATGTCCATTTAAATCAAAACGGGCAGCAGCAGGCGGATTTGATCAAGGAACACCTGCTGGGGGAAGGGATTGGCTCCATTTTCAGCAGTCCCCTGGAACGGGCAATTGAGACTGCCAAACCACTGGCTTCCGCCCTCGGGTTGAAAATTCAAATCCATCCCGGTCTGAATGAAATTGATTATGGCGAATTGCAGGGCAGGAAATTCACCGAGATACGGGATTTGCCCATCTGGAAATCCATGCTGGGCGGCAAGGCAAATGTGAGTTTTCCAGGGGGCGAATCCCTGGCAACAGGCTGGGATCGCATTGTCGCCGCCATGCATGAAATCCGTGAGTCGGCTGGCAGGGATGGAATTGCCGCCTGCTTCACACATGGCGACGTGGTACGGATGACGGTGATGCACATCCTGGGTTTGCCACTGGCATCCCTGCGTCAGTTCCATGTTCAACCTGCATCCGTGACTGCCCTGGCATGGGGAGGGCAGAGCGCCAGCCTTTTGTTCATGAACCACATCTTTTCTGAAGGGTTTTCACGGTCGCTGCTGGATCCCTTTGTGAAACAAAAGGGGGGTTGAGATCCTGATGACCGGTGGTGATTTTCATGGACGTCCGACAGCCTTCCTGGAGAATGGTCTCATCCGGGTGGAGTACCTGGTTTCCGCCGGACCGCGGATTGTACGCGTCTTTCTGGATGGGGATGATGAAAACCAGCTGGCGGAGGTGAACCACAAGCAAATTGAATCGACCGAAGGCATCTTCAACTTGATGGGCGGTCACCGGTTGTGGGTGGCGCCGGAGACCGACCCGTGGACGTATATTCCGGATGAGTCCGGGTTATCGGTCAGTTGGGAAGGCGGACGGCTGGTGCTGAGCGGTCCGGTGACACCCCATACAGGGCTTCAAAAGCAGATGATCCTGAGCCTGGTGGAGGGAAGGCACAGCCTGACGATCCTGCACCGGATGACGAATTGCGGTCAATCGCCAGTGGAACTGGCGCCGTGGGCAATCACCATGTTTCCGCTGGGAGGGGAGGCGGTCATCCCGATGAACGCCCCCGTAAAGTCTCCATTGCAGCCCAACCGGCAATTGACCTTTTGGGCATGCAGCCGGCTGGATGATCCGCGGCTGCAATTTTCAAGGGATGAGGTCGTGATATCCGCCAGGGCGGCTTCACCTCCTTTGAAGGTGGGCTGCCTGAACCATGCCGGCTGGCTGCGTTACCGGCGCAATGGCTGGTCGTTTGAAAAACGGTTCACACCGCACCTGAACCACGTACATGCTGATATGAACTGCAATACGGAAGTCTACCTCTGGGAGGATTTCATTGAACTGGAAACCCTGGGTCCGCTTGCCAGGCTGGAACCGGGTGAATTCGTTGAGCATGAGGAGGTCTGGGAATGGCAACGCATGAATTGGAAATCCAGTCTGACGTGAATTTGTGCGATTCGCAAGGAAATTTGAACCCGGCGGCAGTGGGCTGGTCGCGTCAACCGCTGCACCGCTGCAACCTGACAGGAAGATGGGGGCGGAAAAAGCGTTGGAACTACTGGTGCATCACCACACCGGATTTTTTATTTTCCCTCACCCTTTCCCATTTGGATTATCTGGGACTGGCATTTATTTATTACCTGGATTTTTCCAGCGGCAATTTTATGGAGCAGACGGTCAGCCGGCTGCTGGGCAGGGGCTGTGATCTGCCGGAAGGCGTGCCGGGTGAAATCCGGTTCGACGATCCGGCTATGCAACTGATCATGGCGGACTGGGGCGACCAGGTCACTCTGCAGGCGGACAGCCCCTCCTTTGGAGGGCGGAAACTCCACGCAGAATTTCAGATTGAGCGACCCGCCGGGCATGAGACTCTGAACGTGGTCATTCCCTGGAGCCGCAGGTTGTTTCAGTTTACATCCAAGCAGAACACACTGCCTGCCAGGGGGAAGGTGGAACTGGATGGCATCATCCAGGAAACGGGTGGAAATGCCTTTGCCTGCCTTGATTTTGGACACGGAATCTGGAAATATTCCTGTTTCTGGAATTGGGCATCCTTCTCAACCCGTCTGGATGGGCGGACCATCGGAGTGAATCTGGGTGGTCGCTGGACGGATGGCACAGGAATGACTGAAAATGGCATCTGTGTGGATGGAAGGTTGAGCAAAATTGGCAGCGATTTGATTTTTGAATATGATTCCAGCAACTTCAAGCGACCGTGGATAATTTACACACCCCAAAGCGAACAGATTCAACTGACTTTTACACCTTTCTTTGAACGGGTGGCAAAAACCGAGGTGCTGGTGCTGGGGTCGGAGGTTCACCAGATGATCGGGCGGTTCAATGGCAGCCTCCAAACGGATGAAGGTGAAACCATCCCCATCCATGACGTCATAGGCTGGGCGGAGGATCATCATGCCCGATGGTGATTGGATGTCAAGGATTGAATCAGGTGGAAATCCGGTTGCGCCCCGCCTGTTTGGCGGAATACATGGCGTGGTCGGCAAGCTTCATTAACAGCTTGATGTCCTGGATGGGTGGTTCCAAAGTGGATACTCCCAAACTGATGGTGGCTTCCACGATCAAGCCGGTTTCATTTAGGAAGGGTTGGGCGGTCACATTTACCCGCAGGCGCTCGGCAATCTGGCAGGCTTCCTCAAGCCCGGTTTCCACCAAAAGGATGACAAACTCATCACCTCCGCGGCGCCCCAGGTAATCCGTAGGGCGGGTATTGCGGCTCAGGCGTTCTGCCAGGATCTTAAGTACATGGTCCCCCAGGTCGTGGTCATAGGTATCGTTGATCAGTTTGAAACAATCCATATCCAGCAGGATGACGGACAGAGGCAGGTGGTTCTTTAATGAGCGCTCCACTTCCTGCTGACCCACCTGGTGTAAACCACGCCAGTTCAACAAACCAGTCAGTTCATCAGTGATGGCAGCCTGACGGGCTTCTTCAAGCAGGCGGGCGTTTTCCAAGGCAATGGCTGCCTGGTTGGCGAAGGCTTCCAGGCGTTCCACGTGAACCGGGGAATAAAACCCCGGTGTGGTGCTGTCAAGATTGATAAAGCCAACGGTTTGTCCCTTGATACGGATGGGTGCGGCGATATAGGAACGCACCCATGACATCTTGGGATCGAACACCCAGATGGGGTCGGTCTCGGTATCCGCCACCACCCGCGGCAGACCGTCCTGAACCATCCTCTGAAGATTGGGTATCGAATGATAATCAATGGCGAGGTTGATCACCTCATCCTCAATGCCCAGTTCCCGGTAGCCCAGACCGCGGACAATGCGCGCCTGGTCGCTGTCCTCGATCAACATGATGTTGGCAGCAGTATGTGGCAGCACCCGCCCCACGTTCATTAAAATCCGGTTCAGGACCTCATCAGAGTCCAGGATGCTGTTGAGAGCTGCAGCGGTATCGGATAGGGCTTCCGCCAGGGCGCGCTGTTCCACTTCCTGGTTCTCGGTCTGTTCGTGAAAGATGGCAGCCCCGATTACATCGCTGGCAATGCGCAATCCATCAATCTCCGTTGCCTGCCAGATGCGCGGCTGGGAGCAGTCATCAAACTCGATAAAGCCCCAAAAAATCGATCCGACAGTGATGGGGATGACCAGCAATGACTGCACATTTTGTGTCTGGAGAAATTCCTTTTCCGGAGCGGGAAGATCCTCCACGGGTCCCACAATCACATCCCCCTGGGTGAGCAGGAAATCCCAGCGCTCAAATGGGTCATCCCGGTTCACGGGATGGTCACAAGCCGTTGTGGGACTGATCCATTCATGGAGCAAATGAAAGTGATCGCCGGAAGGGGATGATTGTTTTTGATGGATGCCAATCCGGTCAAGACCATCCGCCTGACCAAGGGATTCCAGGAGTCCGGGGATATGATCCTCCCAATGGAAGGCTTGCATCAGGGTGGAGGCGGCAGCACTGATGCTTTCCAGGATGGCATCCCGGCGCGCCAACTGTTGGAGGGATTGAACTTGCTGTGAATATTGTTGTTCATGTTGAATTACCAGGTCGCGCATCCAGCCAATGATTGATCCGGAGAAGAAGGTGGCAATGGAGATGGCAATGCCGCCCTGGTGGAGCAGGTATTCCAGCGTGTTTTGATCGATGTAGATCATCATCAGGGTGTTGCATATTGCCGCCAGCAAGCCGGAGATGATTCCACCCCAGATACCGAAAAGGATGGCGGACACTGCAACCGGCAGGAGACCAAACGCTGTTCCACCGTAACCCAAACCGGCTCTGAGGGAGGGAAGCACAACCAGATAAACTGCACCGCTGATTAGTGAAAGCAGGACACGGGCACGTCGGGAAAAATGATGAATGGGCTTACCCCCGACATACTTAAGAACAATTTGTTTCCCAGGCAATTGCTCCTCCTGTTACTATTTTACCCCAAGCCAGGAGGAAAAATTCCGATTATGACAAAATAATTAAAAATTTTAAGGTATTGTAAGGTCTGTCCCCATAATTTAACAAGGATGAATTTAAAATCTAAATATTCAACCAGCGGGCGGCAATTTCAGGCAGATCGCGCATTGAACCTGCCCTTTTGTTGCATTCCGGCAGGGATTCAATGAAAAGGCGACCATATTTCTTGGTCAGCAGGCGGCGGTCCAGGACTACAACCACACCCCTGTCAAACTGGGTACGGATCAGGCGACCAAAACCCTGACGAAAGCGTAAAATGGCTTCCGGGATGGAGTATTCCGTGAAGGGATCTTCAAAAGTTTCCGAACGGGCAGCGATGATCGGATCGGAGGGGACATCAAAGGGTAGCTTGACGATCACCAGGATGGACAGCGCTTCGCCGGGAATATCCACACCCTCCCAGAAGGCACGCGTCCCCAACAGGACGGCTTTATCGGCTGAACGGAAATTTTCCAGCAGGGTGTTGGAGGATGCCCCCTCGCCCTGTTCGTAGATTTCAATCCCCGAATTGCGCAACTCGGGTGCAATCGACTGTGAGGTGCGTTTAAGCTGTGCATAGGATGTGAATAGAGCCAGCATGCGTCCGCCGGTGGTTTTTGCCAGCCTGAGGATGACCTGCTCCACCGAGCGCTGGCAGGCGCTGTCATTGGGCTCGGGAATATCGTTTACAAGATAAAGCAGGGCGGCATTTTCATAATCAAACGGAGAGCCAACCGTCAGTTCATCCGCTTCATCGGCGTTCAGACGGCTGCGCAGATATTCAAACTCACCATGGGTGGTCAGCGTGGCGGAAGTCAGCACCACGCTGGATTTTTCATGCCAGAGGTACTGTTCCATCAAGGGTCCAATATGGAGGGGAGCTGCCTGCAAAGCCAGGCGGGAGCCGTTCGGCTCCTGCTCCACCCAATAGATGTATCTCGAGTCCGGATTACTCACCAACGAAGAGAGGTATTTTTCAGCTTCCACCAGGAGGAGCATGACGGTTCCCAGTGAGCCGGTTGAATCCTGAACATCCTCCGGCAAGCCTTCGCCAAAATTATTCAGGTCGGTTTGCAGCCGGTTGAGGAGGGAAATCAACAGGCGCAGGGTTTCACCGGCAGCTTCCCAAGCCAGTTCCACATCCAGCCAGCCCGGCTGGTTGCGGGTGGCGCCAATGATGCGTTCCTGCTGGGTGTAAATTCCCACGGGTTGACCATCGCGCTGGATGTCCATGAATTCAGCCAGCACCATGAAAAACTGCCTGATGTCCTGATCGCCCCGGTAGATCAGGTCGGTGGAGCGTTCAACCGCCTGCTGGAAGGAGGCGAATTCAGATGGACGCAGCAGGTTGCGCAGCAGACCGAGGAGCCTGCCTAAAATGCCGCTGGAAGTGCCGCCCAATTCGCGCAGCATCCGTTCCAGGTCGGATTGGGTGGCACGGTAACTGAGGGCATTGGTGGAGGCATCCTCCAGGTGATGCGCCTCATCGACGATCAAATAATTGTATTCCGGCAAAACCCGGCTGCCGGTGACGGCATCAGAAAGCAGCAGGGCATGATTCACAATGATCAGGTGGGCGGTTTGTGCCGCCTGGCGGGACTGATAAAAGGGACAGGCTCCACCGGTGCGGCTCATGCAAACCTCGGCGCGGCACCCCTCGTCTTCAGCGGAGATATTCATCCATGCCAGGCGTTCCAGGGGACCATTCAGGTTGATCTCGCTGCGATCGCCCTGTCCGCCTTCCTCAAGCCAGACCAGGACCTTTGCCAGGACGCGCATTTCTTCCACGGTCTCCGGTCCACGCTGGCGCAGGGATTGCAAACGGCGCGGGCAAAGGTAATTGGAACGACCCTTCAGGACTGTGGCGCGCAAATCCAGACCCAAGGCAGCGGCAAGATCCGGGATGTCCTTTTTAATCAGTTGATCCTGCAGGTTGATGGTATTGGTGGAGACGATTACGCGGGTGTTGTTCTGAATTGCCCAGTAGGCTGCCGGGACGAGATAGGCAAAGGATTTCCCTGTGCCGGTGCCGGCTTCCACCATCAGGTGATAGCCATTGGAAAACGCTCCGGTGACAGCGCGCAGCATTTCAATTTGCTGGGGGCGCGATTCGAAATTTGGAAAGTAACGCGCGAAGGGTCCCCCAAATTCCAGACAGGCGGCAACTTCATCCGGATCCAGGGGGATTACTTCCGGGGCGGCGGTGATGGGCGGTCCGGGAGTCGCTTCTGAGAGGTGGAACAATTCCCCAAAGTCAGTCTCATGGAGCCGGCGGGGCTGTACAGGTTGTCTGCTGCGGGCGCGCAGGATTTGTTTGAATATCCAGCCTGCATTCCAATCCAGCGACTCACAATGGCGGACAATTTCAGCAAGCAATTCAATGGGCAGGGAGATCGCTTTCTCGTAAAGCTGTAAAAACACTGCATGGGTCAGCCGGGCGTCATCCAGGGCGCGGTGGGAGTTGGGAATCAGGATATTTAAAATCTGTCCCAGGCTGCCCAGGTTGTACCGGCTGGCAGTGGGTAATAGCACGGCAGCCAGTTCGTAGGTATCAATGATGGAATTGAACTTCAGGATCTGCTTTTGCTGGAGAAATCCCAGGTCGAAGCGGACATTATGCCCCAGAATGGGATCGTCTCCGATAAAGGCTTCAAGGTCCTGAATTACCGCGCGGATCGGAGGAGCGTTGCGCACCATGTCATTGGTGATGCCGGTCAACTGGGTGATTTGGGGCGGAATGGGGCGGTTGGGGTTGATGAGGGTATTCCATTCGGCTTCAACCCGTTTGCCGTTAAACCGCACAGCGGCAATTTCAGTGATTGCATCCCGCTGGGCATCCAGACCGGTGGTTTCAATATCCAATGCGACAATGGTGGGCATGGAGAGGATTATACCATCCGGATCTTTTACTGGTAAAATCGGGTTCTATGGATGCAGCGAAAACACAAATCATCGTCTTCGACTGGGGAAATACATTGATGCAGGTATTTCCTGAATACACCGGCGCCATGGTTAACTGGCAGAGGGTGGCAGAAGTGCCGGGAGCCCGGCAGGCATTGTCCACACTGGCGGGGAAATACCGCCTGGTGGTGGCGACCAACGCGGCTGATTCCAGCTCAACCCAGGTGCGGGCTGCCCTGGACCGGGTGGGGCTTGGTGAGCACATCGAGATGGTCTTAACCAGGCATGAACTGATGGCATGCAAGCCTTCGCGGGAATTCTTTAATGCGCTTGCCTTGAAACTGGGTGCAAATCACGCAGATCTGATTTTCGTGGGGGATGAATTTGTCAATGATGTGATGGGTCCACATTCAGCCGGCTGGCGCACCATATGGCTAAATCCCGGGCGGCGACTGGCGCCGGAAGCGCACCCGATACAGGATGCGGAGCTGCAAAATTTACATCAACTACCGGATGTACTGGAATGTGGTTTCCTCCCATCCGTTGCAGAATGTCTGGTCTGGCTGAAGCAGTATGGTGGATCGGACAGCCTGCTGGGGCATGTCCGGAAGGTGGCAGCCATTGCCTATGCCATTGCTGTTCAAATTGGCAGATGCGGGGTAAATGTGAACCCCATCCTGGCTCACCGGGGTGGTTTGTTGCACGACCTGGCAAAAGGAATCGCCCGCCATGACCGCAGTGGGAAAAATCATGGTGAACTGGCTGCGGAGATATTATTGGCACATCATCAATCTAGCCTGTCTGAGATTGCCCGCCGGCATATCCTGTTTGGCATCCTGGATGATGCCATTAAACCTCGAACCTGGGAGGAAAAGCTGGTGTATTATGCTGATAAATGGGTGGAAGGGGGCAGCCTGGTGGGACTGACGGAACGAATCCAGGCGCTGCGCCGGCGCTATAACCTGGACGGTGACAAATTGGAAAAGACATGGGTTCTTTTACGGGAAATCGAAGGGGAGATTCAATCTGCCGCCGGAATGTCTGAAACGGAATTTACTGTTTATCTACAGGATTCAGTAGAAAAACGTTAAATCACTAATTCCGGCTCTTTAGGGTGCCAACAGGTTGTAGTAATTGTAAATGCCCATGGATAGTTCAGCGAACAGCAGGTTGGCATTGTCCCAGATTAATTGTGCATCGCGCTGCATGGAAATCACCAGCACATAGTTACCGGCAGGTGTATACACAATTCCGGCATCCGAAATGGTGTGAATGTAGCCGTCAGCTTCGGTGATCCAGCCGTGCTTGTGGGCAATCCGGGTCCCTTCCGGCAGACCAGCCTGGATCAGGACTCCAATGCGGTTGTTTGCCAGATCGTTGATCATCAATTGACATTCTGAATGGCTGATTTCTCCCGGGAAAACGGCAGCAAACGTTCCTCCCCCGGTCTGGGCACATTGATAGATATCTGTCAGGATCATGCCCATATCCACGGGGGTGGTCTGGTTGTACGCATCCGGGAAGGTGGTCCAATCAGCCCGCTGGTTGGCGGGTGTCTCAATGCGCCGCAGCAGGGGAGCACCGGGATAAAAGTAGCCGGCAAGGAATGTATTTTTCAATCCCAGGGCTTGCAGGTCATCGGTCACCATGATGGGTCCCAGATTTTTTTCCAGGAAATTTTGCATCAATAGATCAGCCGGGTCATTCTCGGAACGAACGATCATCAGTTCAATGAGATCAGATGCTTCCTTGGGAGTGGGTTCGTCCAGACGGCGCAGGACGGATACCATGATCGGGATTTTCATGGTGCTGGCAGCGGTGAATGCAATTTCCGGGGGGTAATTCATACCCTGTGTATAGGCGAAGCTGAGTTCCTGGTTGGTTTGAAGATCAAACAGGTACAATTCCGTGATTCCATCAAAACCGGAAGAATCGATGATTTGTTTCAGAAGAATTTCAAGGTTTTGCAGGGTTGGACGGGGTGCAGCAATGCGGTTGGTGGTCAGGTTGACCACCCGGTTGGATGGAGATCGCAGGGCATCCTCAATTAATATGACCGCCCGGTCAACATCCAGGGCGCTGCCGGGTTTTCCAACTTCGAAGGATGGAGTGCCCGGGATGGGTTTGGCAGATTCCGGAGCGGTATCATAACGGCTGGAAATTTCATTGATGAGGTAACTTCGCAGCCGTTCTTCAGACAGAGTGGAACTGAGGGGAATATTGACGGAGGTGCCGACCTGGTTCCACAAGTAATTCCAGAAGGCGGTCCAGAAGGGCAGATTAACCCTTTGCTGATCGGCGGATGCCAGCATGGCTTCCAGGTTGAGTTCAAAACCGGCTGTGGAGGGCTTGATTTGAATCACGGCATCCCCATAATGCATTTCTATTGGAATACCATAAGCTTCCACCAGGCGGTTGGCAGCCTGGGAACGGTTAAGTCCCCCGACCGGAATATTGGCGATGGATGTGCCAAAAGGAAATGCGCTGCGGATGCGGCTGAACTGCACCAATTGCGTGACCAGGAGCAGGGCGGCTATGAATAATAAGGCGATGGCGATCCAGGGTAAAAAGTTAACTTTTTTTCCGTTCATATTTGCTCTTTTCGCACAGTGAATCCGATTGTACCAGAAATGAGGATAATCCTGTGGAGAGACATGTCCAGGCGGCAAATACCTGAGGGGATATGGTATATACTTGGGTTATGAATGGTGAGGCATCCCCGGAAATCCAGGCATTAAGGAATGTCCACTTCCTGCATGGCTGCAGCGACGAAGAGCTTGGGAAGATTTTGGAGCAGGCTGAACCGGTTTCATTTTCGAACGGGGATTTTATTTTCAAGGCAGGTGAAACCGCTCGTGGGTTTTACATCCTGGTTAGCGGGAAGGTCAGGTTAACCCGCAAACATGGAAAATCGACGGAAACCCTGCTGATGCTGGAGGGAAACGGCTATTTTGGGCAGGAAGCTCTCAATCGCCGGGAAAAGCGCCAGGTGAATGCTGAAGCACTTTCGGATGGTACCGCTTTGAAGTTCAGCATGACTGCCCTGGATTTCCTGTTGGATGAAATTACAGGTTTGCTGGAAGATCTGGATCTGGTCCGGGAGACATACCGGCTGTTCCTCCATGAAAAAACACCCTGGCGCGGGGTGAGGGAGGCGGTTCATCTCATGATCCGGCGCCACCCGATTTTCTTGTGGCAGCGGCTGATTCCTGCCATTTTTTTTGCGATTTTTACCGGCACATTATTTGGTTCGCTGCAGGTTAAAGCAGGCACTCAGTCCGGGGCATTTTTGGTGTTGGTGGGCATTTCCCTGGCTGTTACGGCAATATGGGCGGCACTCGCCTGGATCGATTGGTCAAACGATTATTCAATTGTCACCAGCCGGCGGGTGGCGTTTCACGAGCGCATCATATTGATTTATGACAGCCGGCGGGAGGTTCCGCTGGAAGCTGTGCTCTCCGACGACCAGGAAACCTCCCTGTTGGGACGCATGCTTTCCTTCGGGAATGTGGTTGTCCGAACTTACACGGGCATGCTCCACCTGCCGGATATTCCCCATCCGGAAGCAGTCCGCCGGTTGTTGAGTCATGTCCAGGACACTGCCCGGGAACAGTCAAAAATAAAACAACAGGAAACCATGGACAATGTCATCCGGCAGCGGTTCAAGCACGAAGAAATCCCCACAGCTGCCGGGGAGCAGGAAGTTGTCCCGGTATATCAACACGGCACCCTTCAAACGATGCTGGTGAATTTATTCCAAATGCGCATGGTGCAGGGACCTTCGATCATATATCGAACCCACTGGTTTATTCTTTTCGCACGTCTGTTCCTGCCCACGCTGATTAATTTAATCCTGTTTATACTATTTTTACTGCGATTGTTTGGTGTGATGACATTCCTGCAACTGGGCAACTTTGTGGCGGTCTGGTTAATTTTGGAATTTATCGCCATTTCCTGGTGGGTTTATCAGTATGTGGACTGGAGCAATGACCGGTACATCATTACAGACCGGGAGTTGATTGATTATTACCGGAAGCCATTGGGTCGTGAGGAACGCCGATCCGCCCCGCTTGAAAACATCCAGACGATTGATTACGAACAGCGGAATCTGATTGCCCTCATTTTTAATTATGGAACGGTGTACATCCGGATAGGTGACTCGGAATTATCATTTAACAACGTTTTCAACCCATCCGAAGTGCAGCGCCAGATTTTCGAACGATATATGGAAAAGAAGAAAAAAAGGGAGGAAGACCTGGCGCGGGCGGAACAGGAACGCATGCTGGGGTGGTTGGACTCCTATGATCGAATTATCCATCCCCAGCAGGCATTTGGTGACGAGGAGATGGATGCTGAGGAAGAGGAGGAGGAAAATCCTCAAACCGATGAATGATTGAGGTAAAATGGGGGTGCCCTTTAATAAGGCGTCAGATGAAGTACTGAAAATCCACTTTCGGGTGAGTATATGAGTTTATTGGACATTGTAACCCTGCCAGAACCAGTGTTGCGCCGCAAAGCGCACAAGGTTGCCGTATTTAATAAAGAACTGCAAACATTAATAGATAATATGATTCATACCATGCGGGAGGCACCGGGCGTGGGTCTGGCGGCACCCCAGGTCGGAGAATCAATCCGGCTGATCGTGGTTGAATTTGCTGAAACTGATGGCAATGATTCCGATGAGGAAGTGCCTAAAAAATTATATGTCCTCATAAATCCGGAAATTGTCGAAACCTCGGAGGAAATGGAGTTGGGCGTGGAGGGTTGCCTTTCCGTGCCCGGATTGGTGGGTGAGGTGGAAAGGCATTCCCGGATCGTGGTCAAAGGATTGAACCGGCGGGGCAAACCCATGAAGGTGAAAGCTGTCGGCTGGATGGCGCGTATTTTTCAGCACGAGATTGATCACCTGGATGGCATTGTCTTTCCGGATAGGGCGACCCGGGTCTGGCGTCCGGAAGAGGACGAAGAACTGCCGCTGGATTGACATGCACCTGACCCATCTTTCACTGACCCAATTTAGAGCGTATACACGCCTGGACCTGGATGTGCCCCGGCGGAATATCCTGGTGGTGGGTGATAATGCTCAGGGCAAGACGACCATTCTGGAAGCCATTTATTTTTTTGCCGCCTTTACATCCTTCCATACATCCAGCGACAGACAATTGCTGAATTTTTATGCCGCCCAGGAGCCGCTGGCTGTGGCGCGGCTGGTGGCGGATTTTGACCGGTCGGGGAAACATCATCGGATGGAAGTTCGCCTGATCCAGGAGCCGGTGGGACCAGCCGGCAGCCGGATGCGCAAGGAAATCCTGGTGGATGGTGTGAAGCGTTCCGCACAGGATGCACTGGGATTGTTTAATGCCGTCATCTTCCTTCCGCAAATGATGGTCATCATCGATGGCGGACCGGATGAACGCCGCCGCTATCTAAACATTGCCATTTCACAGGCGATGCCGGGATACGCCCGGGCATTAAGCGAGTATCACCAGGCATTGATTCAACGGAATGCCCTTTTGAAACAACTCTCTGAACGGGGTGGGGCAGGGGATCAGTTGATATACTGGGATGAAATCCTGGCGGAACGCGGATCGCAGATCATTCATGCCCGCATCGCTGCCATCCAGGAAATTGAAATGCTGGCAGCGGAATATCATGAAAAATTGACCCGCCTGGAGGAAATCCTGAGATTGGTTTACAAGCCGGCATATGATCCGGTGCGACCCGTCAATGGTCAAATATCGCTGCCGATTCAGACGACCATCCAGCGTGATGGCATTCCCATGGGGCAAATTCGTGAGGGATTCCTGGAACAATTGAAAGTGCTGCGGAGTGAGGAGATTCGGCGGGGAATGACCACGATTGGTCCCCACCGCGACGAGATGCGTTTCCTGAGCAATGGGCGCGACCTGAGTGATTTTGGTTCGCGGGGTCAAATTCGTACCGCTCTGCTGGCTCTCAAACTTGCGGAAGTGAAATGGCTTAAACAGCGCACCGGGCAGAATCCGGTTCTCCTGCTGGATGAAATTCTGGCGGAACTGGACGTTCGCCGGCGGTTGGATTTGCTGGAAACATTGGGGGAAGTGGACCAGGCAATGTTCACCACCACGGATCTGAACCTATTCGATCCAAGCTTTGTAAAGCAGTGTTCCATCTGGGTTGTGGCTGACGGGCAGGTGAACCAGGAAACCTGATCCTGTTACAACGGTTTTCTGGCAGGCACTCCCACCCGCCGGGGATAATTTGGAGGGGTGGGTTTGATTTTATCCAGAATTACCAGATATCTGGGCTCACTTAATCCGGGAAGTGTGACTGTAATCAACGGGCGGATGGTACCCCCGAGGATTGTGACGGCGCGGTTGGATTGCCGACCCTCTGCCAGAGCAGTGTTCCCTTTTTGGGCAATTGTCAATCCGCCGGGATGAACCAATGGCAGTAAATATTCCGCCAGGATATTCATCCGAGCCACAGCGCGGGCAACCGCCACATCATATTTCTCGCGGTGAGCGGGGTGAACGCCAACTTCCTCAGCGCGGGCATTGATCACATCCACATCCTGGAGGTGCAGCGTTTCCACCAGGTGGCGGCAATAATCAGCTTTTTTGCCAACTGATTCCACCAAAGTCAGTTGTAAATCCGGTAAAAGGATTTTCAAGGGAATGCCAGGGAAACCGGCGCCCGTTCCAATATCAATCAGGTTTTGAGGGGGAGGGGAACCCTGCCAGGCAAATGCACAGGTCAATGAATCCAAAAAATGTTTGGTACGGATGGACTCCGGCTCGCGAATGGCAGTCAGGTTGATGCGTTCATTCCATATGAGAAGATCCTGCTCATAGAGAGCAAACAAATCAAGCTGGACGGAGGTGAGTTCCACCCCGATCAGATCACACACCTGGTTGAAAAACTTTTTCATACCCCGAAAATTATACCCGGTCTAACATGGATTAATGGAAACTGGATTAGAAATGAGGAATAAATCAAATTGCCCTCTTGACGAATTATGAAATCATGATAAACTCAATTTTAGTTTTTTTGAAAGGTGATGTTTTATGGATTATAAGCGCATTCTATTCACCCAAATTCCAGCCGATTTCGGCGGAGGTTTTGGGATTCCTTCTCGGAGTGCGCCTGTTTCCAGGTAGGGTTTAGCGAAACCAGACTGACCACGGGCAGCTCCAAGCCCGTGGTTTTTTTATTTTGACTGGACGATCAGATCACGGGCACCCCCGTGGTCTTTTTGTTTATGCGAGGAAGATTGAAATGGAAAATGCTATTGTAGTGGATCATGTATATAAAAAATTTGGCAAGCCAGTTGAGCCCTTCTGGCAAAGAATACTGCACAGGGATAATCAGCCAGGATCGAACGGAAACGGGCACAATAGCAACGGCAGGCAAAAGTACATTGTGGCGGTGGATCATGTCACATTTACCGTTCCCCAGGGTGAGATTTTTGGTGTTTTGGGTCCGAATGGTGGAGGAAAATCCACATTGATCCGTCTGATTTCCACGTTATTGATCCCTGATAGCGGGCAGGTGATGGTATTCGGCTTTGATGTTGTGCGTCAGCCGATGCGGGTGCAACAGCTCATCAATCGGGTTTCGGTGGAAGCCAGCTTTTTCAAAAAGCTCTCGCCCATGGAGAACCTGCTTTATGGGGCACGGCTTTATGGATTGGACAGCCGCCAGACACGCAAACAGGTGCTGCATATCCTCACCCGTCTGGGTCTGGAACGCAGAGCGATCTACAACCCGATGGAGGAGATGTCCCGCGGGATGCAGCAGAAGGTTGCTGTGGCCCGGGCGCTTCTTTCCCAACCCCGGGTACTCCTGTTGGATGAGCCAACCACGGGATTGGATCCACGTTCCAAGCGCGAGGTGCAGGCAGTTGTGCAGGAAATGCGCGAGAAGAACGGCACCACCATCCTGATCACCACCCATGATATGGAGGAGGCTGATCATTTATGTGATCGGATTGCCATCCTGGATAGTGGTCGTGTGCAGGCTCTTGATACGCCCGAAGGATTAAAGAAGCGAATTCAATCGACGAATGGTCATGAACCAACATTGGAAGATGTTTTCATGGAATTAACCGGCAGGAAACTAATCAATGAAGAGGAGGAAGAAGAATGAACAATCCATCATTATTTTCAAGCGAGCATTTAAAGTTGAGTCCGATTGACTCGGAAAAGGATGCCCCGGTGGAGGCAGCCCTGACGATGAACCTGGATTATGTCCGTCAGATTCAACCGGAAATGCGCCGACCATTGAGCACCTTTGAAGTAAAAGCTTATCACACGGAATTACTTAAGGAACTAAAAAAGGGTCAGACCAAGTATCACTTCGTCATCCGTCTCAGGGATGACCCGGATGAAAAAATGATCGGTTTCATTCGATTCCAGTGGATTGAATGGTCCAATTCCCAGGCGTTTCTGCAGTTTGCCATCGGAGACCCGGAGATGCGAACCAGGTACGCCCATGAGGCGCTGGCTCTGGCGATGCAATACGCATTTGACGAGTTGAACCTGTTCCGGCTTTCCTGCACGATTCCAGAATATGATGAGACCGCCTGGAAGCTCCATGAGAGTGCCGGATTTGTTCGTGAAGCCAGCCAGCGGGAAGCTGTCTATGACAGAGGACGTCGGTGGAGTTTGTATTGTTATGGAATATTGAGATCGGAATGGGCAGAAAATCAGAAAGAGGTGCAGCCATGATCATTAATAAAGAATTGCAGGGAAATTTGGTGCAATTGAAACCTGTTGAACCCGAACAAGCGGTCAAATGGTTCAAAACCTGGGATCAGGACAGTATGTATTTGTGCCTTTTGGATAGCGAACCGGCGAACCTGTGGGCTGAAACGGAATCCAAGACCTTTTTGGAGGAGCTGGTTCCCAAGATTTACTTCTTTTCGATCCATGCTGTGGAGGATGATAAACCCATTGGCTCCATTTCGCTGGACAGTTTTGATTGGATTGCCGGTAATTCCTGGGTTGGAATTGGCATTGGTGAACCGGATTATCGCAGCAAAGGATATGGCACGGATGCCATGCAGGTAATCGTGCGGTATGCATTCCGGGTATTAAATCAACATCGGGTGAGTCTGGGTGTATTTGAGTACAACACCCGCGCCATTCGTTCTTATGAAAAAGCTGGATTCATTGAGGAAGGTCGCCTCCGCCAATGGGTCAACCGGTTTGGCAGGCGGTGGGATGTCATTTACATGGGCATCCTGCGCAAGGAATGGGAGCAACTGTAAAAGAAAAGTAGGAGCAGGACATGACAGCTGTTGTTGGACAAATTCGTGCTTCATATGCATTTGTGGAGCGCAACTTTAACCTGATCAAGCGGTACTGGACTTGGGAACTGGTCTGGATGGTGTATTCCATTGCCGAATCCCTCTCGGTCAGCTTTATTGGATTGGGCATGGAAGTGATCGGGGGCGGTGGAAAAGCTGCCGTGGTGGACAGCCGCTACCTGGTTCTTTACCTGCTGATCGGGACACTGGTCTGGCGGTATCTTTCCAGTATTTTTTATTGGATTACCAATATGATCGGGATTGAACGCTGGGAGGGTACGATTGAATATACCCTGATGGCTCCAGTCCGCCGCGTGACTCACATGCTGGGGCAGACCTTTTTTGCGGTGATGTACAGCATGTTTTTCACGGGTGTCATCCTGGTGGTTACATCGTTGATCTTCAAGATTGATCTTTCCAATGCCAATATTTGGGGAGGAACCCTGCTGTTGCTTGCCGGGAGTTTCTCGTTTATTGGGATTGGCATTATGGCTTCGGTGCTGCCGTTGCTCTTCCCGGAACGGGGTGAGCAGATGACACATGTATTCATTGCGCTCCTCCTGCTGGTCTCGGGTGTGTATTATCCGGTAAGCGTTCTTCCCGGGATATTAAAGGATCTGGCTGTTTACAGCCCAGCCACCTATGTTTTGGATGGAACACGCCGGGCATTGTTGGAAGGTTTACCGACCAATCAACTCTGGGAATACACCTGGCCTGTCCTGCTGATGGGCGCAGCACTCATCCCATTGGGGTTGTGGGTGTTCCGAATGGCGGAGATTTATGCAAAAAAAACCGGTAAATTACACCGGAATGGATAATTTGTTGTGAATAACAATGGAGAAAAAAATGAAAGAAACATCCAATCACAAATTTATTTTCCGTCCTGTCCGAAGGGAGGATATCCCCCGGATTGTGGATCTGTACAACGCCTATTCAACGGCTACAGTCGGGTACCAACAGGACAGTGTCGATTCCCTGACCGTCTTTTGGTCCTCACCAGGATTCAATATGGAGACCCATACAATTCTGGCTGAAACGACCGACGGAAAACTTGCGGGGTGCGGGGAGGTTTGGAATGTCCAGGAACCCCATGTGCACATCTATGGTTATGGTTGTGTCCTGCCGGAATTTTGGGGTCAGGGTCTTGGTCAGCAAATTGACGCCTGGATTCATCAATGCGGACTGGATGATGTTCACAAAGCACCCGGAGAAGCCAGGGTAATGATGTTGTGTGGGACGCCGGATAAGGATGAACATGCGAATCATTTCCTGCAAAGGGCTGGATATCATATCCTGCGCCGTTACTACCAGATGCGGATTGAAATGGAAACATGCCCGCCGGAGCCGATCCTGCCGGAGGGAATCATCCTTCGCAGCATGATTCCCAACCAGGAGGAACGAGCGGTGGTCCACGCTAGTGATGATTCTTTTCAGGATCACTGGGGTTTCGTGCAGGAACCGTTCGAAGAGCATTATGAACGTCTGATGTCCCTGCTGAACGCACGCAAGGATTACGATCCAAACCTGTGGTTCCTGGCGATGGATGGCGATCAGATTGCCGGGATTTCGCTTTGTTATCCAACCACGGATGAAGATCCGGACATGGGATGGGTGCAAACCCTGGGTGTCCTGCGTCCCTGGAGAAAAAAGGGTTTGGGTCTGGCATTGATGCACCATACCTTTGGTGAGTTTTACCACAGGGGAATCCGTCGGGTTGGGCTGGGTGTTGATGCAACCAGCCTGACAGGTGCCACCCGCCTGTATGAAAAAGCTGGCATGCATATTCACCGGCAATATAACACCTATGCCAAAGTTTTGCGGGATGGTGTGGAGCTTGGTACGGAAGAAATCGATTAGATGATTGCAGGAAAAACCTGCAGAACAAGGATGGCAACAATGAGCACTATAGATAAATCAATAAAAAAAATTGATATTCCTGACACACCCAATCTACCCGGTGTGATTTACCGTCGTTTTCGGGGGGCAGAGGATTACCCCGGCATGCTGGCGGTCATCTCTGCCTCTAAAACTGCAGACCGGGTGGAACGAACCGACACATTGGAAGATATTACCAATTCTTACAGTCATCTGACCAATTGTGATCCCTTCCGGGATATGGTGATGATTGAACATGAAGGAAATTTGATCGGATATACCCGGATGGAATGGCGCCGGGAATCCAACCCGGACAGGATGGTTTTCTCGCATTTTGGTTTCCTGCATCCAGAATGGAGGCGGAACAGAATTGGTACTGCTATTCTTCATTATAATGAAGCTCATTTAAGGAAACTGTCTGAGAGTTTTTCCAGAGATGTACCATTTTATTTCTCAGTGAACGCTGACGATCATGAAACTGGCAAAATTACACTTTTCCAGGTGGAGGGTTACCAGCCGATTCGTCATTTCTATAAAATGGTCCGTCCCAATCTGGATGACATCCCTGATGTTTCGCTTCCCGAGGGGATTGAGTTGCGCCCTGTTACCCCCGAACACTATCGTCAGATCTGGGATGAAATGCAGGAGGCGTTTCGCGATCACTGGGGATATGCACCCGAGAGTGATGAAGATTACTCCAGCTGGTTGAGTTACAGTTCATTTCAACCGGACCTCTGGCAGATAGCCTGGCATGGGGACAGGGTTGTGGGGACCGTGCTGGGGTTTATTTCCGAGGAAGAAAACAAGGAATACGGAGTTTTAAGAGGTTATACCGAGGAAATTACAGTACACAAGGAATATCGCAAGCGTGGGATTGCCCGGGCTTTGATTGCCTGCTGTCTGCGGGCTTTGAAGGATCGGGGAATGGCTGAGGCTGCCCTGTTTGTGGACACTGAAAACCTGTCGGGTGCCTTGAGGCTTTATGAAGGTATGGGTTACCGACCGGTATTTCGGTCTACGAATTTTCAAAAACCATTCCAGCCCTAAATAATTTCCTGGCGGGGTGAGACATGATCGCCCCGCCAGGAAAACCCGGGGTTGTGATATACTCCATTCGCGATTTACATCTGCTCGGAGGATTCTTTGGATATTCAGGCTGTCATTTTTGACATGGGGGGAGTGATCATCCGCTCTTTTGATGAAATCCCCCGCATCCGGCTGGCGAAACGGTTGGGATGGACATACGAACAGTTGATAAACCTCATCTTTGATAGTCCAACGGCAAGACAGGCTACCCTTGGGGAAATCACCGAAGAAGAACACTGGGAAACCCTGCGAAAACAGTTGGAATATTCGACGGAAAATATGCAGAATTTCCGCAAGGAATTCTGGTCAGGCGATGGAGCTGACCGTGAATTGTTGGATTTTATCGGTGGATTGCGCCCCAAATATCGAACAGGTTTATTAAGCAATGCCTGGTCCGGGGCGCGCCGGGCATTAACTGATCAGTACCATGCATTGGATGTCTTTGATGTATCTGTCTTTTCTGCAGAAGTGGGCATGGCAAAGCCGGATCCCCGGTTTTACCAATGGATGCTCAATCATCTGGCTGTCCAGCCAGGCGAGGCAATCTTCGTGGATGATTTCCCCGCCAATGTGGAGGCAGCGGTTGGGTTGGGAATCCATGGGATTCAATTTACCAGTTCCAAACAGGCTCAACGTGATGTAATTGCCTTGTTGAATGGCCAAACCTGATGCTGAAAGTTGGGGTTATTGCTGACACCCATATCCCGGATCGCGCCCAGGATTTACATCCGGGTCTGATACCCGCCCTGGAAACCGCCGGTGTCGATCTCATCCTGCATGCGGGGGATATCTGCCTGCCGGATGTATTAACACAATTGGAAAAGGTGGCTCCAGTGCAGGCGGTTCGCGGCAACCGTGACTGGTTTTTTCAGCCTTCCCTGCCCTGGATATTGAGGTATGAATGGGAAGGGATCTCCGTGGCTTTGGTCCATGGACATGGCAGCCTGTGGCAATATTCCTGGGACAAAGTGCAATACCTGTTCAAGGGTTATCAGTTTTATCGTTATCATAATGTGGTAACAGGAGAAGCCGGTTCAGCCCAGGTGGTGATTTTTGGACATACCCATACCCCGGAAAACCGTCATGTTGAGGGAAGGTTATTATTCAATCCCGGTTCAGCCTGCCATGGAGTCAGGCGATCTGTGATCCCATCCTTCGGTATTCTGCAATTTGATAACGGTCAGGTCAATGGAGAGATTCGACGCCTGGAAGGTTGGAAACTTACCGGAGGTCGTTGGGTGGAAGGAGTCCATGGGAACAAAACTCGAAAAAAATAAATAATAATCATGAATGTAATTTTGAATAAAATTTGGAATCTTAATAAATCATCATGCCATCTTGACCATGCTTGATTGACTTGTTATAATAACTATTTGCGTAAAATGGCTCAATGCGCGTATTGTATCGATTAATTTAACCGGATTTTGTTTGCCAGGAGAATGTTATGCCTTCTGCTTTACCAGTCAAGCCTTACTTTCGGATACCACCGATTTTCGATCTGCCCAACCTGATTGAGGTTCAAAGAGATTCGTTTAAACGGCTTAAAACCGAAGGCCTCGCTGACCTGTTTGATGAAATTTCGCCAATTGAATCATATAACAAGGGAATGAAACTTTACTTCCCCGGACATTCACCGGAAGCCCAACAGTGGGGGCTGCGTTTCTGGTTTGGCGAAGAAAAATATTCCGTTGATGAATGTGTTGAACGGGACATGACCTACGCGAAGCCGTTGTATGTCTCCGTCCTGCTGGCAGGTCCGGAAGTACCCGAGCCGATCAAGCAGGATGTATTCCTGGGCGATTTTCCAGAAATGACAGACAAAGGCACTTTTATTATCAATGGAACAGAACGCGTGGTCGTATCGCAGCTCATTCGTTCACCGGGTGTCTATTTTGAAGCCCAGGTGGATCGTGCCACGGGTCATCATCTGGCATTCGCCAAACTGATTCCCGACCGCGGCGCCTGGATGGAATTTGAGACGCGCAAGAACGATTACATTATTCTGAAATTCAACCGCAAGCGCACAGTGCCGATTACAATTTTCCTGAGGGCGCTGGCGGCGGTTAATGATGGTTTAACAGACTCCCCGCTGGTTAATGGAACTGATGAGGAATTGATCGCCCTCTTCCAGGATGTGGATAACAACCCGGAACGAATGTTCATCACCTCCACAATCCGTCAGGAACCGGCATGGGTGCTGGACAGAGGTATGAATATTGCGCAGGAAGCCCTGATTGAATTCTTCAAGCGTATGCGACCGGGTGATCCTGCCACGTTGGATAATGCCCGCGCTTTCATGGAGGAACAATTATTTGATCAGCGCCATTATGACCTGGAACGAGTGGGTCGCTACAAGCTGAATCAAAAACTGGATCTGTCGGATCATATTCCGATGACCCATCGCAATATTACCCGGTGGGATATTGTTTATCTCATTCGGCGAATGATCCTAATTAATAATGAGCGGGAAGAGAAGGATGATATTGACCACCTCGGCAATCGCCGGGTAAAAACGGTGGGTGAATTAATTCAAAATAAACTTCGCATCGGCTTGCGCCGCATGGAACGCGTCATTAAAGAACGCATGTCCATCCGTGAACAGGATCAATATTCACCCGTCAGTCTGATTAATATCCGCCCGGTGGTGGCGGCGATGCGTGAATTCTTTGGTTCCAGTCAGCTTTCCCAATTCATGGACCAGACCAATCCACTCGCAGAACTGCGCCACAAGCGGACCCTCTCTGCTTTGGGTCCGGGTGGTTTGCGCCGGGAACGCGCCGGTTTTGATGTTCGTGATGTACACCACTCCCACTACGGACGGATTTGCCCGATTGAAACACCGGAAGGTCCCAACATTGGTCTGATCGGTCGCCTGGCATCCTTCTCATGGGTGAATGAGTACGGGTTTATTGAAACTCCCTACCGCCGGGTGGTGAAAATCCTTTCCTGCACCGATCCGCGCCTGGAAGGACGGTTAATAAAAGAAACTCTCGCCGATCCGGAGACTGGAGAGGTGATTGTCAAGGCGAATGAACGCGTCACCCGGGAGATGCTGCCAGCCATTGCAAAACTGGATCGCACTGCCATCATGGTGCAGTCCTTTGTATCCGACGAAATTGATTATCTCTCTGCTGATGCAGAAGATAAATTCGTGATTGCCCAGGCAAACACCCAGATCAATGCCTATGGTGAATTCACTGAAGACCATATCTCCGCCCGGCATCACTCTGATTTTACGATTACAACACCAGAATCAGTTAATTATATGGATGTCGCTCCGCACCAGGTTGTGGGTATCAGCGCTGCGCTCATTCCCTTCCTGGAGCATGACGATGCAAACCGGGCTTTAATGGGTTCCAACATGCAAGCGCAAGCTGTGCCTTTGATTACTCCGGACATCCCATTGATTTCAACCGGCATGGAAACCTACGCCGTAAAAAATTCCGGACAGGTTTTGGTGGCTGAAGAAGATGGTGAAGTGATTTCAGTCACTGGAAGGGAAATCATTGTTCGTGGTGAGAATGGGTTGAAATCCTACCAGCTGCGCAAATATCAACGTTCAAACCAAAGCACGTGCATTGATCAACGTCCAGCCGTTGTCAAGGGGCAGCGGGTCCGCAAGGATGATGTATTGGCGGATTCCTCCTCAACAGTGGATGGCAACCTGGCGCTGGGGCAGAATGTGGTGGTCGCATTCGTATCATGGGAGGGCGGTAATTTTGAAGATGCCATCCTGATCTCGGAGCGGCTGGTGGAAGAAGACCGCTTCACTTCCGTGCATATTGAAAAACATGAAGTGGAAGCTCGTGATACCAAGCTGGGACCTGAAGAAATCACCCGTGACATCCCCAATGTGGGTGAGGATGCCATCAAGGACCTGGATGACCAGGGCATCATTCGCATTGGGGCGGAAGTTGGACCCAATGACATCCTGGTTGGGAAGATTACGCCAAAGGGTGAAAAGGAATTGACACCGGAGGAACGCCTGCTGCGTGCCATTTTTGGTGAAAAATCCCGCGATGTGAAGGATACTTCCCTGCGCATGCCCCATGGTGAACGCGGCAAGGTGGTGGATGTGAAGGTTTTCACACGCGCAGACAGCACTGATTTGCCCGCAGGTGTGGATATGATGGTGCGTGTCTCCGTGGCGCAACGGCGCAAGATCACTGCCGGTGACAAGATGGCTGGACGTCATGGAAACAAGGGTGTGGTCTCCCGGGTTGTGCCTGTGGAAGATATGCCGTTTCTCGAGGATGGTACACCTGTGGATATTATCTTGAATCCCCTGGGTGTTCCCGGTCGTATGAATATCGGTCAGGTATTGGAAACACACCTGGGTTGGGCTTCACATCGGCTTGGATTCCGGGCAATCACCCCGGTATTTGATGGTGCAAATGAGCTGGAAATTGAAGCCGAGTTGGGGCGTGCCTGGTTGATGGATCAGGCTTGGAAGGAAGTGATGGAAGAAGCCTGGAAATGGATCCAGCAGGGTGAATATGATCCTGAATCGATCCGTGATGAGGATGAAGTCCGCCTGCTCTTCCTGGAACAGTGGCTTGGCAATCTGGGTTATGATGTACACCGGCTGCTGACCGACTTCTATTATGCCCGCCGAAGCACATTAATTGAATGGTTAAAGACAAAGGGTTACAACCCGGATGCTCTGTTGAACTTCAAAGGTGTGCCCCCATCATCACCACAAATTCTTCCGGAGGATCTGCTGGTCATCGCTGCCTGCCTGCGGTTATGGCTGACCGGGCTGGGAGTGGATGTTGATCAAATTGCGGATGAGGATTTACGAGCTCTTGCTGACAAGACCATGGTTAAGACCGGACAACCGGCACCCATCTATGGGAAACAGGTCTTGCGCAATGGCAAAACGGGTGAACCTTTTGATCAACCTGTGACCGTGGGTGTGATGACCATGCTTAAATTGCACCATCTGGTGGAAGATAAGGTCCATGCCCGTTCAACCGGTCCATACAGCCTGGTGACCCAACAACCATTGGGCGGCAAGGCACAGTTTGGTGGACAGCGTTTTGGTGAAATGGAAGTGTGGGCGCTTGAAGCGTATGGCGCCGCTTACACCCTTCAGGAAATGCTGACCGTCAAATCGGATGATGTGCAGGGACGCGTGGCTGCTTACGAGGCAATCGTAAAGGGTGAGCCATTGGAGGAACCCAGCCTGCCGGCATCGTTCCGTGTTCTCGTGAAGGAGCTTCAGAGCCTTGGACTGGCGGTCGAAGCTGTAATGGATTCGGGTGAAGTCATCCGCTTTGGCAAGGATGAAGAACGCACCCGCCCTCCCAAGCCATCAACGGGTTTGCTGGAACTTGGGGCGTCATCGATGTTGGTGGACGATGACACCGATGATAAATCTTGACGATGGTTATGCCAGATGATATAATCAACCCTCGTTGCCCTGAAGCCCGGGAATAAACCAGCGGGCTTCCCTGCGAATTGTACGTCGGGAAGGCCATCACTGCAGGCGATGGCCTCCCTTATTGAGAAAGAATCGATTATTTTTCCGGGCGAGAAATCGTCCCCAATTTTTACGGAGGCAAGGAAGTGCCCACAATCAACCAATTGATCCGCAAAGGTCGTCAAACCAAGCGAGCCAAGAGCAAATCGCCGGCATTGCAGTACACCTTTAACTCGTTTCGTCAAAAGCGCACCCACCAGGTGAAGGGTGCACCCCAGAAACGCGGTGTCTGCACTGTGGTCCGCACGATGACCCCCAAGAAACCAAATTCCGCCTTGCGGAAGATCGCCCGTGTTCGCCTGAGCAACAATATCGAAGTAACGGCGTACATTCCAGGTGAAGGACATCAACTTCAGGAACACTCGGTGGTAATGGTGCGTGGTGGTCGTGTAAAGGATCTGCCAGGCGTTCGTTATCACATTGTTCGGGGTACGCTGGATACAACCGGTGTGACCAAACGGGCTCAGGGTCGCTCAAAGTATGGCACCAAGCGCCCAAAGAAATAGTCAGAATTAATAGACGGAGTAGTCATTCATGCGTCGAACGAAACCAGAACCCCGGGTATTTGAACCGGACATTCGCTATCAAAGTGTTTATGTCACTGCAATGATTCATCACATGCTGCGCCGCGGTAAAAAGAGCACAGCAGTGGGCATCATGTATGATGCACTTGAAATTGTGCAGACCAAAACTGGCAAGCATCCGATTGATGTGCTGGAACAGGCGTTGCGCAATGTGGGTCCTCAAATGGAAGTCCGCCCCCGACGTGTCGGTGGCGCGACCTACCAGGTACCCATGGAAGTCGCACAGGATCGCCGGATTACACTGGCGATGCGCTGGATTCTGGCAGCTGCGAATTCACGCGGCGGAAAATCCTTTGCTGAAAAATTATCCGGTGAAATCCTGGATGCCGCCAACAATCAGGGTGCCTCGGTGCGCAAGCGCGAGGAAACCCACAAAATGGCAGAGGCGAACCGCGCCTTCTCCCATTATCGTCTCTAGGAGACAGAGGTTTATTGCCACAGGTGTTCCATGGCAGATGAGTTTCCGTTGGAGCGGTACCGAAATATTGGTGTTATTGCCCATATTGACGCCGGAAAAACCACGACGACCGAGCGGATCTTGTACTATACCGGCAAGACCTATCGGGTGGGTTCCGTTGATGATGGTACCACTGTAACGGATTGGATGCCTCAGGAACGCGAGCGGGGAATAACCATCGTTTCAGCTGCAGTTACGGCAGAATGGAAAGGCTATCGCATCAATGTCATCGACACTCCCGGGCACATTGACTTCACTGCTGAAGTCCAGCGCTGCCTGCGTGTGTTGGATGGTGGAATCGTAGTCTTTGATGCCGTCCAGGGAGTTGAACCCCAGAGTGAGACCGTCTGGCGACAGGCGGATCGGTACGAAGTCCCGCGCATCTGTTTTGTAAACAAGATGGACCGGGTGGGTGCATCCTACGAACGAACCATCGAAAGCATCAGTGACCGCCTGGGGGCAGTCCCCATCGCTATGCAGATTCCCATTGGGGAGGAAGCAGATTTTCGGGGGGTTGTTGATTTATTAACCATGCAAGCCATCTTCTGGCATGACAACCTCGGCAAGGATATGGATATCGTCGAGATTCCTGTTGAATTACAGCAGGAAGCGGTCGAAAAACGAGCTGAATTGGTTGAAATGGCTGCCGGGTTGGATGACATGTTGATGGTGAAATTCCTGGATGGAGAAACCATCAGCCTGGATGAACTCAAAGCTGGTCTCCGGCGCCTTGTGTTGTCCAATAAGGTCACGCTGGTGTATTGCGGCACATCCTTGCGAAACAAGGGAGTCCAACTGATTCTGGATGCTGTGCTGGATTATCTGCCTTCACCCCTGGATATTCCACCGGTGAAGGGGATTGATCCGGACAAGGATGAGGAAGTGGAACGCCATGCGGATATCGACGAACCGATGAGCGCGCTGGTTTTCAAAATTGTCACCGATCCCTACATGGGACGATTGGCATATTTCCGGGTCTATTCCGGCAAGGTTGTCTCCGGCGTCATGGCATACAACTCACACAGCAAGCGGCGTGAGCGGATTGGTCGATTATTGCGGATGTACGCGGACCGGCGGGAAGATGTTACTGAGATTAAAGCTGGAGATATTGGCGCTGTTTTGGGTTTAAAGGAAAGCTTTACCGGTGATACCCTCTGCGACCAGCACCATCCGATCATTCTGGAAACCATCCAATTCCCCGAGCCGGTAATTTCTGTCGCCATCGAACCAAAAACCCTGGCTGATCAGGACCGGATGGCGGAGGCATTACACAAACTCTCGGAAGAGGATCCCACCTTCCAGGTCCATGTGGATGAAGATACTGGTCAGACCATCATTCGTGGGATGGGCGAATTGCATCTTGATGTCATCGTGGACCGCATGATGCGTGAATTTCATGTCCAGGCGAATGTCGGACGCCCGCGGGTTTCTTATCGGGAAACCATCACCAAACCGGTGCCGGCTACAAGCTACCGTTATGTCAAGCAGACAGGTGGCAGGGGGCAGTACGGTCATGTTGTCATTACGATGGAACCAATTGAGCGGGGCGGCGGTATTGTTGTCGCCAATAAAATCGTGGGTGGTGTCATTCCCTCCGAATTCCATTCATCAATCGAAAAAGGGCTGCGTGAAGCAGCAGAGACTGGTCCGTTGGCAGGTTTTCCAGTCTCAGATCTGAAGATCACGGTTGTGGATGGTTCATATCATGAAGTTGATTCCAGCGAAATGTCATTTAAGATGGCTGCCATTTTTGCATTCCGTGAAGCCATTCAACGTGGAGATCCAGTGCTGTTGGAACCCATCATGAAAGTTGAACTGGTTATGCCAACGGAATTTTTGGGCGATGTGCTGGGACAAATTAATGCCCGCCGGGCGGAAGTTCTGGGCATTGATATTCGCCCTGGCAATGCACAGGCGGTGCGGGCACTGGTGCCGCTTGCGGAAATGTTTGGCTATGCCACAGAACTACGATCTGCCACTCAGGGAAGGGGTGTCTTCTCGATGGAATATGAACATTACGCCCCCGTACCGGTGCAGGTTGCAGATAAAATATTAAGTTCTTAAGCAATTATTCATACCATTTAGGAGACAATTATCTTATGGCGAAGCAAAAATATGATCGATCGAAACCGCACCTAAACGTAGGGACGATGGGGCACATCGACCACGGGAAGACGACGCTGACGGCGGCGATCACGAAGTACTGTGCGCTCCTGGGGGGGGCGGAATTTCGGGCATATGATTCGATTGACAATGCGCCGGAGGAGAAAGCGCGTGGGATCACGATCAACATCTCGCACGTGGAATACCAGACAGCGAAGCGGCACTATGCGCACGTGGACATGCCGGGGCACCGGGACTACATCAAGAACATGATCACGGGAGCGGCGCAGGTGGACGGAGCGATACTGGTGGTGGCGGCGCCGGACGGACCGATGCCACAGACGCGGGAGCACGTGCTGCTGGCGCGGCAGGTGGAGGTGCCGAGCATCGTGGTATTTTTGAACAAGACGGATCAGATGAACGATCCGGAGTTGTTGGAGCTGGTGGAGCTGGAACTGCGGGAGATGTTGACGGAGTACAAATTCCCGGGCGACGAGACGCCGATTGTGCGGGGGAGTGCGCTGGTGGCACTGCAATGTACGTCGAATGATCCGAATGCGCCGGAATATGCACCGATCAAGGAACTGATGGATGTGGTGGACAGCTACATTCCGGAGCCGCCGCGGGTGACGGACAAACCGTTCATGATGCCGGTGGAAGACGTGTTCTCGATCAAGGGACGCGGGACGGTGGTGACGGGACGGGTGGACCGGGGCAAGATACACACGGGGGATCCGGTGGAAATAGTTGGTTTGCGCGAGAAGAGCATGAGCTCGGTATGCACGGGTGTGGAAATGTTCCACAAGACCCTGGACGAAGGCATGGCTGGGGACAACCTGGGCTTGCTGCTGCGGGGGATCGAGCGGACGGACGTGGAGCGGGGGATGGTGATAGCCAAACCCGGCAGCATCACCCCGCACCGGAAGTTCAAAGCGGAAGTGTACGTGCTGAGGAAGGATGAAGGCGGACGGCACAAACCGTTCTTCACGGGATACCGCCCGCAATTCTACATCCGGACGATGGATGTGACGGGGAACATCACCCTGCCTGCGGGCGTGGAGATGGTGATGCCCGGAGATAATATCAACATGGACGTGGAATTGATCATCCCGGTGGCGCTGGAGCAGGGTCTGAAGTTTGCGATCCGCGAAGGCGGTCTGACGGTGGGCGCTGGTGTGATCACCGAAATTATAGAGTAGGTGAAAGAACAAGATGGCAAAACAACGCATTCGTATTCGACTTAAGGCATATGATCACCGCGTTCTCGATCAATCCGCCAAACGGATTGTAGAGACAGCGGAGCGCAGTGGGGCGCATGTAGTTGGTCCCGTTCCCCTGCCAACCCGTGTTGAGAAGTTCACCGTACGCCGGTCGACCTTTATTGATAAAGACTCACACGAACACTTTGAAATTCGGACCCATAACCGTTTGATTGACGTGCTGGACCCGGATTCAAAGACGATTGACATGCTCATGCGGCTAAATCTGCCTGCTGGTGTTGATATCGAAATTAAGATCTAGTTGACCAGGTTGCCGATTCCCGACAGCAGTCAAATGCTGTCAAGGGTCAAATCGGGAACGAGTAAAATAAAGCAAGACCTTGCCGGAAGGTTGGGATTGCAGTATAATGCTCAAGTTTCGGCAAAATACCTACCGAAACCAGACAGCGCAAGAGTCGGTTTGTTGGCACACGACAAAGAAACGGTGATGCCGCAAATTGATTGACTGTGCTGTGATCGGAGATGATGCAGCCAAGCCCAGGCTGACAGTCTCGTCAATTTTTATGAACGTCAAGGAGAATACGTATGTTCAAAGGGCTTATCGGAAAGAAAATCGGCATGGCTCAGATTTTCGATGAAAATGGTGTGGCAGTTCCAGTCACATTAATCGAAGCTGGGCCTTGCTACGTTACCCAGGTGTTAACGGTGGAAAAGCAAAACTACTCCGCCATACAGTTGGGTTACGGTGAGGTCAAGCCCAAGCGCCTGACAGCCGGAGAGCTGGGGCACTTGAAGCGAGACAACCTCAATTTGCCGCCCTTGCGCTTCCTGCGCGAATTCCGGACCAAAAACATTGATGTCAACGCGGGGGATCAGGTCACGGTGCAGGCTTTTGCAGTGGGCGATCGAGTGGATGTGGTTGGGATGAGTAAGGGACGTGGTTTTCAGGGTGGTGTCAAACGGTATCACTTCCGTGGTGGACCCAAAACCCATGGTCAATCGGACCGACAGCGAGCTCCCGGTTCGCGAGGTGCTACATCAACTCCTGGTCGTGTATTTAAAGGTTCCCGCGGTCCCGGTCATATGGGCAATGACCAGGTCACAGCTCAGAATCTGAAAATTGTCCTCGTGGACCCCGAACGGAATGTTCTGGGTGTTTGCGGTTCTGTTCCTGGTGCAAAGGGTGGTCTGTTGATCATCCGTGAAGCCCGGAAAGCTTAGGCGATCGTTAGGGTAAACCGGGACGAAGGGAGTAACTAGACGATGTTAGTGGATGTCTTCAACATGGAGGGTAAAAAGGTTGACTCGGTGGATTTGCCGGGCGCAATCTTTGAGGCTCCAATTTACATGGATTTGATGCACCAGGCATACGTTCGCCAGATGGCAAATGCCCGTCTGGGAACACACAGCACAAAAACCCGCAGCGAAGTACAGGGCGGCGGGCGAAAACCCTGGAAACAAAAGGGAACCGGCAGAGCACGGCAAGGTTCCATTCGCTCTCCATTGTGGAAAGGCGGCGGTCGGGTTCATACGCCCCATCCTCATGGATATGAATTAAGCATGCCCAAAAAGATGCGCTGCTCTGCGCTGCGCTCTGCTTTATCTGTCAAGGCGGCTGGTCAGGCAATTGTGGTGGTGGATGAGCTTAAAGTGGCTGAACCCAAAACCCGCCTGATGGCGACTGCCCTGGACAAATTGGTGGGACAGGAGAGTGTTTTGATCCTGATTCCTCAAAAAGATGGTTACGCGGATGTCATCCGCTCAACCAATAACCTGCCGGATGCAAAAATCCTGCTGGCTGGATACCTGAATATTCGCGATTTGCTCAAGTATGATCGTGTGGTACTTCCGCTGGCAGCCCTGGATATTCTGGCAGCAAGTTTGGGTTAGGTAGGAGGAACGCATGAGTACGATCTATGAAATTCTCCGCCGCCCGCTGGTGACCGAGAAAACGAACTATCAGACAAATCGCCTTCACCAATATGTGTTTGAAGTGGCACCCACTGCAACCCGAACCCAGGTGAAAGATGCAGTGGAACTGATCTTTAAGGTTACGGTAACGCGGGTGAACGTGATCCATGTGCCTGCAAAGCGTGCCCGAAAAGCACGCAGCCGACGGTTGGGTGTACGCAATCCTGGCTACAAGAAAGCCATTGTGACCCTGGCACCCGAAGATTCTATTCCGATCTTTGAAGGGGTGGAATAATGGCTATCAAAGTTTACAAACCCACAACCCCCGGTCTGCGGGGAATGACTGGCTATACATTTGAGGAAATCACCAAAACAAGCCCGGAACGCTCCCTTGTGATCCCACGGCAGGCTTATGCCGGTCGGAATGCTCACGGTCGTGTGACGGTCCGGCATCGTGGCAGTGGTCATCGCCGCTTCATCCGGTTGGTGGATTTCAAGCGCAACAAGTTGGATATTCCCGCGAAGGTTGCAGCAATCGAGTACGATCCCAATCGGACCGCCCGCCTGGCATTGTTGTTCTACGCAGATGGCGAGAAGCGCTACATCATTGCTCCGGTTGGATTAAAGGTTGGCGATACCGTGATTGCTGGGTCACAAACGGACATCCGTCCGGGAAACGCCATGCCGATTTCCAACATCCCGGTGGGAACACTTTTACATAATGTTGAACTGATGGAAGGGCGGGGCGGACAAATTGCCCGATCAGCCGGAACTGCAGCCCAATTGCTGGCCAAGGAAGGCGATTACGCCCAACTGCGCATGCCATCCGGAGAAGTCCGGTTGGTCCGCCAGGGCTGCTATGCCACCATTGGTCAGGTGGGCAACCTGGATCATGGGAACATCAAGCTTGGAAAAGCTGGACGCAAGCGCCATATGGGCATTCGTCCGGGTGTACGTGGTACGGCAATGAGTCCACGCGACCATCCCCATGGTGGTGGTGAAGGACGCCAACCTGCCGGTATGCCAGGTCCCAAGAGTCCCTGGGGCAAACCCACCCGGGGTTATAGGACCCGCCGTAACAAGGCGACGGATAAATACATTGTGCGCCGCCGCACAAGTCGGAAGTAATGAGAGAGGGACGATAAGATGTCACGTTCTTTGAAGAAGGGTCCGTATACAGACCCAAAACTATTAAGCAAAATTGAGGCAATGAACACCCGCGGTGAGAAAAAGGTGCTGCGCACCTGGAGCCGGGACAGCACCATCTTCCCTCAGATGGTGGGTCACACCATCGCGGTTCATGATGGCAGGCGGCATGTACCGATCTATATTACTGAAAATATGGTTGGACATCGGTTGGGCGAATTTGCCCCCACCCGCCATTTCCGTGGACATGTTGCTGAGAAATCCTCGAGGGGAAGGTAAGCCGTCATGGATATTCGAGCATCCTTACAAAACTGCACATTTTCCGCCCAAAAAGTGCGCCTGGTGATTGACCTGGTGCGTGGTAAAACGGCGGTGGAAGCATTGAATGTGCTGAAGTTCACCAATAAAGGCGTGGCAAAGCCCTTGCATAAATTGCTGGTTTCAGCTGTCGCCAACGCTGAGGAGAACTTCGGGTTGAGCCGGGAAAATCTGTATGTGCACACAATCACAGCAGATGAGGCGCCCACCCGCAAGTGGCGTCGATTCGGAGCACGTGGTCGTTTCAAGCCGTTGCTGCGGCGATCGTCACACATTACGATTGTGTTACGGGAACGCGAATAGGAGTACCAGGAGTTCTTATGGGTCGAAAAGTTCATCCGATTGGTTATCGTTTGGGTGTGCACCAGCCCTGGGGCGGTCGATGGTTTGCTGAAGGTTCTGAGTATACCGAGCAGCTCCATCAGGATCTTGCGATCCGCGCTTTGCTTCGGAAGGAAGCACCCAAAGCCGGGATTTCCCGGATTGATATTGAGCGGTCAACCGGCAAGGTGCGTGTGATGGTTCACACCGCCAAACCGGGCATCCTCATTGGTCGCAAAGGTGAAGGCGTCAAAGCCATCCGCGCTTCCCTGGAAGCACTGACCGGTAAAAAGATTGATCTGGAAATTACCGAGATCAAGAATCCGGATACCGATGCGTATTTGGTGGCGTTGAATATTGCCGGACAGATCGAACGCCGTGTGGCATACCGCCGGGCGATGAAGCGTTCCATTCAATCTGCACTCCGGCAGGGCGCAGGCGGCGTCAAAATTGAAGTCGCCGGTCGCCTGAGTGGTGCTGAAATGGCACGCACCGTGATTCTGCGCGAGGGGCGTGTTCCCCTGCAGACCATCCGCGCCAATATGGATTTTGCCCGCGCCGAAGCCCGAACCACCTATGGCAAGATTGGGATCAAGGTGTGGGTGTACAAGGGTACAGTGCTGCCGGAAGTGGAAGAGAAAGCCGAATCCACTGAAGGCGTGTATGTGAGTGAATAAGTTTCTGGACGCGAGTTCAGCGATTATAGTGAGGAAGCAGCTATGTTGATGCCAAAACGTGTAAAATGGCGCAAGCAAGTCCGGGGACGGATGCGTGGCAAGGCGCTGCGTGGAGCCGAATTATCCTTTGGAGATTTCGGTCTGCAGGCAGTGGAACCGGGCTGGGTAACAGCCCGTCAGATTGAAGCCGCCCGCCGCACCCTTGTCCGTGCTATGAAGCGTCATGGAAAAGTTTGGATCCGTATCTTCCCGGATAAACCCTACACCCACCGCCCCCCTGAAACCCGCATGGGCAAGGGCAAGGGCAATGTGGAATACTGGGTTGCCGTTGTGCGCCCGGGACGGATCATGTTCGAAGTCGCCGGAATGGAACCCGATGCCGCCGCAAAAGCGCTCCGGCAGGCAGCGTATAAATTTTCCATTCGGACGAAAGTGGTTTCACGCCATGAATCCATGACAGGAGCGCTGGAATGAAAACTTCGGAAATTCGCTTGTTATCAGAAGAACAACTTCTGGCAAAGATAACAGATGCCCGTGAAGAATTGATGAACCTGCGGTTCCAGATTGTGACCGGACAACTGACAGACACAAGCCGTCTGAAGCAAACTCGCCGCCTGATTGCCCGCTACGAAACCATCCTGCGGGAACACCAGACGAAGGAAGGTGCATAATGAACGCACGACGACGACTGATTGGTATTGTTACATCCAATAAAATGATGAAGACGGTTGTGGTCGAAATTCAACGAACCTTCTCCCACCCACTGTACCGCAAGGTTGTTCATACCTATCGCCGTGTCAAGGCACATGACGAACTGGGTTGTCAAATAGGCGACCAGGTACAAATTGTGGAGAGCCGTCCGCTTTCCCGCGATAAGCGATTTGTCGTGGAAACCATTCTGAAGCGTGAAGGGCGAACCCTGAAGGTTGAAGATCAGGAAGGAGCCTAGAACATGATTCAGAAAGAGACGCGTTTAAAGGTTGCGGATAACACCGGCGCACGTGAACTGCTGGTCATTCACATCCTGGGCGGTTCAACCCGACGATATGCGCGCGTGGGTGATGTGGTTGTGGCTACAGTCAAGGTTGCCGCTCCACAGGGCAGTGTGAAGAAGAGCGAAATTGTGAAAGCAGTGATCGTACGCTGTTCCAAGGAATGGCGGCGCGATGATGGTTCCACAATCCGCTTTGACGACAATGCGGCAGTTATTTTGGATACGGATGGAACAAATCCGAAAGGCACCCGCATATTTGGACCTGTGGCTCGTGAACTGCGCGAGAAGGGCTTCATGAAGATCGTTTCCCTGGCTCCGGAAGTTCTGTAAGGCAAGGGAGAAGGAGAAAAACATGAAGGTAAAAATTCGAAAAGGTGATACGGTAGAAGTCATTACCGGTCGGGATGAAGATAAGGGAAAACGCGGTGAGGTAATTAAAGTGCTGCCCGATGAATCCCGGTTGGTGGTGCAAAGTGTGAATATTCGCACAAAACATCAACGCCAGGTTCAGGCTCAGGGTCGCACACTCAAACCGGGTAAAGTCCGCTTTGAAGGTCCACTCGCCATTTCCAATGTGATGCTCGTATGCCCGAAGTGCAACAAGGCAACCCGGGTGGGCATCTCACGTTCGGAAGATGGTAAAGTTCAACGGGTTTGCAAAAAATGCAACGCCCTGATTGATGACTAGTTCGTGCGGGAGATGACAATGAATCATATGAAAGAACGGTATCAAAAAGAAGTTGTCCCCGCCCTGATGAAGGCGCTGAATATCGATAATGTCATGGATATTCCGCGGGTTCAGAAGGTGGTGGTCAACATTGGCATGGGCGAAGCCATGGATAACCCCAAAGCACTGGAAGCTGCCTCGGGTGACATTGCTGCCATTACCGGTCAGCACCCGGTAATTACCAAGGCACGCAGGAGTATTGCAGCCTTCAAACTACGCGAAGGTCGTTCCATCGGTGTGATGGTGACTCTGCGGGGTGAGAAAATGTGGTCCTTCCTGGACCGGCTGATGAATATTGTTCTGCCACGCGTACGCGACTTCCGCGGGGTATCCCCCAATGCATTTGATGGTCGGGGCAATTACACCCTGGGTTTGCGGGAGCAGATCATCTTCCCCGAGATTGAATATGATAAGGTTGACAAGGTGCGCGGTATGGAAATTACGATTGTGACCAATGCACGTTCAGATGATCGGTCAGCAATGCTGCTCCAGCTCCTTGGGATGCCTTTCAGGAAGGAATAGTATGGCAAAGAAATGCATGTCGTATCGAGAAACACGGCGCAAAAGCACCATTCAGGTGCGTAACCGCTGCCGAAGATGTGGTCGACCGCGTGGATATATGCGCCGGTTTGGACTTTGTCGGATCTGCTTCCGCGAGCTTGCTCTGGAAGGTGAAATTCCTGGTGTGACGAAATCGTCCTGGTAAGCCAGGTTGGAGGTATTGGATGAGTTTTAATGATCCTATTGCTGATATGTTAACCCGCATCCGGAATGGCGCCCGCATCGGTAATTCTGTCGTTGCAATGCCCACCTCGAAGATCAAGGTTGAGATTGCCCGGATTCTGAAAGAAGAAGGGTTCATCGAAAGCTACGAAGTGGTCTCGGATGAGAATTCGGTGCAGGAAACGCTTCGAATTCGGATGAAATATGTTGGAGAACGGCGGCAGCGCCGCCCTGTGATTACAGGGTTGGAGAGAGTCAGCCGACCGGGTCGTCGGGTGTATACCCATAAACAGGATATCCCGTGGGTGCTTTCGGGGATGGGTGTGGCAATTGTCTCCACTCCGAAGGGCGTCATGACGGGGCAGCGCGCACGCCAGCTTGGCGTTGGCGGTGAAATCCTGGCAAAGGTCTGGTAGGAGGAAAAGACATGTCGAGAATTGGTCGCATGCCTATCACCGTACCAGCCGGTGTTCAGGTGGATATTAACGGGACGGATGTCAGTGTAAAAGGTCCGAAAGGACAGCTTGCACGTACCTTCTCAGATGTGGTGACGATTGAACTGAAGGAAGGACATATCCTTGTCCAACGCAGCTCTGATGAACCCATGATTCGGGCACTGCACGGCACAACCCGGGCAGTCATTCAGAACATGGTGACTGGTGTGAGTACCGGCTTCACCAAATTTTTGGAAATCGATGGTGTGGGTTATCGCGCTGAGATGGATGGTCCCAAACTGGTGCTGTATTTGGGCTTTTCACACCCTGTTATTGTTGAACCCCCCGAGGGCATCAGCTTTGAAGTGGATACAAAAACCCGACAGGTTAAGATCCATGGATACAATGTTGAAGTCCTGGGACAATTAGCCGCTGATATACGGAAGATTCGCCCGCCTGAGCCATACAAAGGCAAGGGTATTCACTACCTGGGTGAAAGAATTCGCCGCAAAGCTGGCAAAGCCGGAAAAGCAAAAGGCGGAAAGAAGTAAGGTGAGAGCGAATGGCTAAGTTAAATCGTACTGAAGCAAGAATTCGACGACACAAGCATGTACGCAAGTACATTAGCGGTACCGCAGATCGCCCCCGCTTGAGTGTGTTCCGCAGTCTGGCGGAAATATATGCTCAGGTGATCGATGATGATCAGGGTGTCACACTGGCGTCCGCCTCGACAGTGGATCATGCGCTGCGTGAGAAAGTGGCGGGTATGAAGAAAACCGAACAAGCCCGCGAAGTCGGTCGGCTGTTGGCAGAACGCGCCAAGGATAAAGGGGTCACCCAGGTGGTCTTTGATCGGGGCGGGTTCAAGTACATTGGTCGTGTCAAGGCTCTGGCGGATGCAGCTCGCGAAGCCGGGTTGGACTTCTAAGGTTTACGGAGAGAGAGTACCTTATGATGGATACGGAATATCAACCATTAGAACCGGCATTTGACGAACGAGTAATTGAGATTGCGCGCGTTGCCAAGGTGGTCAAAGGCGGACGCCGCTTCCAATTCCGCGTTACAATGGTGGCTGGTGATAATAATGGCAAGGTCGGAATCGGGATTGGCAAAGCCAATGCCGTACCCGATGCCATGCGCAAAGCAACCGAACAGGCTCACCGTAACATGGTTCCGGTGACGGTAATGGGAACTACCATCCCGCACACGGTTACCGGCAAGGTAGGTGGAGCGGTTGTGTTGCTCAAACCGGCATCCCCCGGAACAGGCGTCATCGCCGCAGGTGGTGTGCGTGCCGTTCTGGAGGCAGCTGGTGTGCGCGATATATTAACCAAATGCCTTGGCGGCTCCAACACACTCAATGTGGTAAAAGCCACATTTGCCGCGTTGGAACAATTAAAATCGCCAGAGCAGGAAGCAGCCCGGCGCGGGAAATCCACCCGCGAAATGATGCCCTTCTGGGAGCGGAGGAAAAATGACTAAAGCCAAAAAACCCACTCCCAAAAAATTGTGCATCAAGCTCGTCCATAGCGCCATCGGTTATTCGGAGGAGCACAAGGCAACTTTGCGGGCACTGGGACTGCGCAGGATAAACCAGTCTGTGGTGCAGGTGGATACTCCTGCATTGCAGGGCATGTTGCGCAAGGTGAGCCATTTAGTACATGTTGAAGAGCAGGTGGACTGATGAAACTTCATGATTTGATGCCCAATGAGGGCGCAAAAAAGAACCGCAAGCGTGTCGGACATGGCATTTCCGCCGGACAGGGTAAAACTTCCGGACGGGGAACCAAAGGTCAGTCCTCACGAGCTGGCACGGGAGGTAAACTCTACCGCCAGGGCGGAAACCTGCCATTTTTCCGCCGCCTGCCATTTATACGTGGTGAAGGCTTCACCCCGGTGAATCGCGTGGAATACAACGAGATCAACCTGGATCAGCTTGCCCGTTTTGAAGCGGGAGCCGAAATTACACCGGAAGTTCTGATCAAGGAGCGAATGATTTCAAAACCAGCGAACCCGGTGGCTTTGTTGGGCCGCGGTGAAGTAAATGTTGCCCTGAAGGTGCGATTGCACCGTGTTACCAAAAGCGCCAAGATGAAAATTGAGGCGGCTGGAGGTTCGGTTGAATTGATTGGTTAACCGATAAGACAATTAAGGAGACCCAGGCATGAAGAGATCCGCATGGCGCTACTTATGGACGTCACAGGATATTCGTAAAAAATTATTGATCACGTTGTTGCTGCTGGTGATTTTCCGCCTGGCTGCCAATATTCCCGTTCCGGGAATTAATCGTGATGTGATTCGGGGGATTTTCGCCAACCCTGGGGCGGCAGGAACTTTGTTTAACTTGCTGGATCTGCTCTCAGGCGGAACCATGTCAAAATTCTCCATTCTGGCAATGGGTGTGTATCCCTACATTACCGCACAGATTATTATTCAGCTACTCACACCAATCATCCCGGCACTGGAACGCAAGCTGAAGGAAAATCCGCGTGAAGGTCAGAAATGGATGGAACGCTGGACAATTATTCTGACTGTCCCCATGGGATTACTCTCTGCCATTGGTCAAATTAATATTTTTAATTCCATGGCAGCCCAAACGGGTCAATCGGTGCTGACATATACCTATGGTTTCACTGGCGCATCGCTTTTGCCGACGATAGCGACATTGATCAGCATGCTCGCCGGTACCATGTTCGGCATCTGGCTGGGGCAGTTGATTTCTGAATTCGGCATTCCCAACCAGGGGCTGTCGTTGATCATCTTTGCCGGTATTGTCGCCCGCATTCCTGCCAATCTTGGTGGTCTGTTGAGTGATGCACAATATTGGTGGTTGATCTTCGTCATTCTTGCGCTGCTGGCAGTGATCATCTTTTCCATTGTCTATGTTACCCAAGGTCGCCGGAATGTGCCGGTTTTCTTCCCGGGTCGTCGTGTAGGCAGCCGGATGTCGATGCCGGTGCGCAGCACACTGCCGTTGATGGTCAACATGGCGGGCATGATCCCGTTGATTTTTGCCCAATCATTGCTGACTTTCCCGGCTATTGTTGCCCAATTCTTTATGAATTCCAAAACCGAATGGTGGGCAAATTTCAACACAAGCATATACAACCTGTTTAATGGCAATAACGGCTGGTATACCTTGTTTTACTTCCTGATGGTGGTTGGCTTTACCTTCTTCTATACCGATGTTCTATTCCAACAACAGAACTATGGCGACAACCTGAAAAAGCAGGGAGCCCAGTTGGGAAATGTCCATCCTGGTGAACCCACCCAGCGTTACCTGACCAAGGTGCAGAGACGGATCACATTGCCGGGTGCAGTGTTCCTGGGTTCAGTTGCGGTGTTGCCGTTCATTCTCAACCTGTTCCTGCCCGCGGCAGCCCGCCAGGCTGGATTGTTCCTCATCTCTGCGGCTGGATTGCTCATTGTGGTTGGTGTGGTGAAAGACACCTTCAATATCATCGAAGCCGAATTGAAATTACACGGTTATGACGATAGTTTGATTCGAGGTTAAGGATGCCACGGTATATCGTCCTTTTGGGACCACCCGGTGCCGGCAAAGGCACACAGGCTGAAGTCATTTCAGAGAGGCTGGGATTGGCGCATATATCCTCCGGGGATATCTTCCGGGAGAATATTAAAGCGCAAACCAGGCTGGGTGTGCTTGCCCAGGGTTATATAAACCGGGGCGAACTGGTGCCTGATGATGTAACCATAGCGATGATCAAGGAACGGTTAAGCCGTCCGGATTGTGTCAATGGTGCCTTGTTGGATGGTTTTCCCCGCACCCCCAAACAAGCGGATGCTCTATCGACCATGCTGGTTGAATTCAAATCGGCTGTGGATTGTGTGCCCTACATTTCGGTTCCTGCCGGAGTGCTGATTGAACGGTTGAGCGGTCGGTGGACATGCCGGGCTGAAGGTCATGTCTACCACACCATTTTCAATCCACCTCAAAAGGCAGGTATCTGCGATGTGGATGGCTCTGATCTGTATCAACGGGATGATGATAAACCCGAAACAGTAAACCGCCGAATTCGTGTATATATGGAACAGACTTCACCCCTCATTGATTACTACCGGCAGCGCGGCTTGCTGGTGGAAATTAATGGAGAACAACCCATTGAAGCTGTGACAGAAGACATGTTGAAGGCAATTTTGAAAGGGAAGTGCTAGGATTATGTCCTGGGATCGTCAAATCACAATTAAAACTGCCCGGGAGTTGGAAATTATGCGAGCTGCTGGACGCATTAACGCGGAGGCTTTAGCTGCAGCAAGGAATGCAGCCCAGATTGGTGCCACCACGGCGGATGTAAATGCAGCCGCAGAAGAAATTCTGAACAAACATGGTGTCCATTCGCCCTTTAAAAATTATCCAGGTCCTTACCCCTACCCAGCCAGCACCTGCATCAGTCTGAATGAAGAACTGGTGCATGGAATACCTGGCAATCGCAAACTGCGGGAAGGTGATATTGTCTCAGTGGATTGCGGCACGGTATATGAAGGATGGGTGGCTGATTCAGCCATCACATTTGGGGTGGGGTCCATCTCGGAAGAGGCCCGGAAACTGCTTGAAGCCACTGAACGCTCGTTACAAGCCGGGATTGAGAAAATGGTCCCCGGCCACCGGGTGGGTGATGTTTCAGCAGCAATCCAGACCTGTGCTGAATCCTATGGTTTCCAGGTTGTGCGCGAATATACCGGGCATGGTGTGGGACGGATGATGCACGAAGGTCCGCAGGTTCCCAATTACGGCACCCCGGGACGCGGATTATTGCTGCGCAACGGGATGACAATTGCCCTGGAACCCATGGTGCTGGTGGGAACATATCGAACCCGGGTAATGCCGGACCAATGGACGGTATGTTCACTGGATGGATCCCTGACAGCACATTTTGAACATTCGGTGGCAGTCACCGATAATGGTCCGGTCATTTTAACCCTTCCGTGATGGAAAAAGTGAAATTCTGGACGAAACGGGTAACTACGTGTATAATTGCAACTTTGGCTGTCATAATGCAGTCATCTAAGGAGTAATGCAGGAATGAAAGTAACAACATCCATTGGTAAGCGCTGCTCAAAGTGCAAAATTGTAAAACGCTCCGGCGTGTTGTACGTGATTTGCGAAAATCCAAAACACAAGCAGCGACAAGGGTAAAACACGATGGCGAGAATTGAAGGTATTGATCTTCCGCGCAATAAGCGCATCGATGTTGCCTTGACCTATATTTTTGGCATTGGTCTGACTCGTTCGCGGAATATTATCACCGCGACCCGCGTCAATCCTGCCACGCGCGTCAAGGATTTGTCCGAAACGGATGTGAATGCTCTGCGTGAATTCATCTCCAAGAACTACAAGGTGGAGGGTGACCTGCGCCGCGAAGTTCAGATGAATATCAAGCGGCTGGTTGAAATTGGTTGTTACCGGGGTTTACGCCACCGCCGGAATCTGCCGGCACATGGTCAGCGAACCCGGACAAATGCTCGTACCCGGAAAGGTCCCAAGAAGACTGTGGCTGGTCGTGGGCGCCGCCGTGGGGCAACCAAGAAATAATTCTGCCGTCAGAGCATTGGTCGGGAATGGGGAACTTCCCTCCCCGCGGCTGCCTGACCAACGCTCTCTGTGCAGGATGAAAATGATTGCCATTTCATTGAATACCGAAAGATTTGCGAGGGAATATGGCTCAAAATGTACGTTCGGCGCGGCGCACAGCTTCTGCCCGCAAAGTGAAGCGAACCCTGTCATCTGCACAGGTTCACATATTCGCTTCTTTTAATAATACAATTGTCACGATAACTGATCCCCAGGGGAATACAGTGTGCTGGGCAAGTTCCGGCTCGGCTGGATTTAAAGGTTCCCGCAAGAGCACTCCATTTGCCGCCCGTCTGGCTGCTGAACAGGCAATCAAATCAGCGGTTTCCATGGGAATTCAGGAAGTGGACATGATCATCAAGGGTCCCGGACCCGGACGTGAAAATGCCATTCGTGCCGTGCAGGCAGCAGGCATCAAGGTGCGCTCCATTGCTGATATCACACCGGTACCACACAATGGATGCCGCCCCCCCAAGAAACGCCGCGTGTAATTTCATAGAGAGAGGGAAGTTATGGCGAAATATACAGGTCCGGCATGTAAATTGTGCCGGAGAGAAGGTGAAAAATTATTTTTGAAGGGCGGACGCTGCTTCACTGATAAATGTTCCTTTGAAAAGCGCAGCTACGCCCCGGGTGAGCATGGTCGTATCCATGCCCGACAGGATCGAGAATCCGTTTATGCCAAACAACTGCGCGCCAAACAAAAAGCCCGCCGGGTGTATGGCATCCTGGAACGGCAATTCCGCCGTTATTTTATGCTCGCACGACGCTCAACCGGTTTGACTGGTCTGAATTTGTTGCAGACGCTGGAAATGCGGCTGGACAATGTGGTCTTCCGAATGGGGCTGACTGACAGCCGGGCTCAGGCTCGTCAACTCGTCACCCACGGTCATTTCAATTTAAACGGCAAACGGGCGGATATTCCCTCCATGCTGGTTCGACCGGGGGATGTGGTTGCGGTTGAAGAAACGGCCAAGAAGCAACCTTTCTTCAAAGAAATGGCTGATTATGCCGAAAAGCGTACCTGCGCCCCCTGGATTGAAAGGGATTTAAAAACCCTGAGTGGTCGAATTGTACGCCAGCCTGAACGGATTGAGATTGACGGCAACCTGAACGAACAGTTGATCGTCGAGTACTACTCACGGTAATGATGATGGCTAAGTGCAACCACTCACCTGCAATGGAAAGGGGTGAAACATGTGTGCCTTAAGTAACATGGTAACGCCAAAAGTGGAGCGTGAAGCAGAAGCTCGCAATTATGGCAAATTTATCATCAGCCCTCTGGAAAACGGGTATGGGGTCACCCTGGGTAATTCGCTGCGCCGGATTCTGCTCTCCTCTCTGGAGGGGGCGGCTGTCACATCCATCCGAATCAAGGATGTGCTGCATGAGTACAGCGATATCCCGGGAGTGCGTGAGGATGTCATCCAGGTCATGCTTCAAATCAAGCAGCTGCGGATGATCCTTCACGATGTGGACAGCACCTACCTGCACCTGGAAGTGCGGGGTGAATCCACCGTGACTGCTGGCGACATCCAAGTTCCGGCAGAGGTGGAATTGATCAATCCGGACTTGTATCTTTTCCAGGTGAATGACAGCCAGACCCGACTGGAGATCGACCTGACTGTGGAACGCGGCAGGGGATATTCTCCAGCTGCGGATCGCAGTGGGAAACTACCGATCGGTGATCTGCCGGTTGATGCCATTTTCAGCCCGGTGCGGCGCGTGAACTACGAAGTTCAAGGCGCACGCGTTGGTCAAAGCACCAATTACGACAAACTGGTACTGGAAATCTGGACAGACGGGACCATCACACCGGAAAAAGCGCTAGGCGTAGCTTCCAAGATTATGATGGACCATTTGCGTTTCATTTCAGGCATCAACGAAGAAACACTGATGATGGGTGTTGAAAAGGAAACACCGGGCAGCCGGTTGACGAGTGAAGCTGCTGAAACCCCAATTGAAAACCTGGATCTCTCGGTGCGGGTTTTCAATTCCCTCAAGCGCACGGGCATCACCACTGTTGGTGATGTGCTGGAGCTTTTGGAGAAGGGTGATGAAGCGGTGATGTCCATTCGCAACTTTGGCGAAAAGAGCCTTGAAGAGCTGCGCCAGAAAATGCAGGAAAAGGGTTACCTGCAAGAAGAAAAAGAATCGGAGTAAGAGACTATGCGGCATCAGGTATCTGGATTTAAAACTGGTGGAGGTAAAGACCGCCGCGCAGGCATGCGCAAGACATTGATCAAACAACTTTTTGATCATGAACGTATTAAAACCACAAAAACACGGGCGTTGGCAATCCGTGGAGATGCAGAACGGTTGATTACACTGGCGCGCAACAGCGCCCAGGGCAATGATCTGGCAAAAATCCACGCCCGCCGGCTGGCAGCTGCCCGCCTGGGAGATCCCCAACTGGTAAAAAAGTTGTTTGATGATATTGCCCCGCGCTTTGCCAATCGCAACGGCGGTTATACACGGATATCCAGGTTGGGACTGCGGCAGGGTGACTCTGCTGAAATGGTCCTGTTGGAACTGGTTGAGTAATTTTTGACTTGTTGTTCGGACCCCTACCGGGGTATGGAACGTTACCAGATTATTCTTGCCTACGACGGCACAAACTTCCAGGGTTTTCAACGCCAGGAAGGTGACCGTACGGTTCAGGGTGAGGTGGAAGATGCCCTCCGCCGGATTGGCTGGCAGGGTCGCTCCATCCTTTCGGCTGGACGGACGGATACCGGAGTTCATGCGACAGGGCAGGTAATTGCTGTTGATCTTGAGTGGAAACACTCCAGTGATGACCTCCTGCAGGCGATGAACGCCAACCTGACTGAGGATGTGGCGGTTCGGATGGTGCGGGTGGCAGACCGTGGATTTCATCCCCGGTTTGATGCCATCAGCCGCACGTATCAGTACCGTATTTTTCATGACCCAATCCGACATCCGCTGAAAGAGCGGTATGCCTGGAGGGTTTCCCGCCCTGTGGATATTGACCGGTTGCATGCTGCCTCAAGATTGTTGGTGGGGACGCATGACTTCGCTGCATTTGGCAGACCGCCCAGACAGGGCGGCAGCACCACCCGACAGATATTTCAAGCCGGGTGGATGGTAGAGGAAGGGGGCTGGCGGTTTGAAGTGACTGCCAACGCCTTCCTCTACCACATGGTGCGGCGGATTGTTCACCTGCAGGTGATGGTGGGACTGGGGCAATGGTCGTTGGAAAAATTGCAGGCGGGCGTGGAGCGGGTTGAACCGCAAATGCCCGGTCTGGCACCACCCCAGGGATTAACCCTGGTTGAAGTGCAGTACCCGTCGGATGGGCATGAGTTTGAGGATAAGTGAGAGACCTTGTCTCGTGGAGAAGATGATAGTGGACAAGACGTATGTAATCAAAGGTAAACCGCAAGGTGAATGGATCCTGATTGATGCCAAGGATCAGAATTTGGGTCGCCTGGCTGCAAAAATTGCCTATCACCTGATGGGTAAAGGCAATCCTGCCTACACCCCGGGTGTGGACATGGGTCAAAATGTGGTTGTGGTGAATGCAAGGCATCTGGCACTTGCCGAGAAACGCCTGGACTCGAAGCCCTATCACCGGCATTCGGGTTATCCCAGCGGACTCAAGACGGTCATGTTGCGGCGGCAGATGGAAATCCGCCCCGATCGTGTCATTCGGTCTGCTGTATGGGGAATGCTCCCGCATAATAAAATCGGTCGCAAGCTGATCAAGCGGCTGCGTATTTTTGCGGATGCAGAACACGTTCACCAGGCTCAGAACCCAAAGCCAATTGCTTAGAAGGAGCAGGAAAATATGTCGGTGCAATACTACGAAGGAATTGGGCGTCGCAAGGAAAGCACAGCGCGTGTGCGTCTGATG